>ENA-ORXT01003214-ORXT01003214.1-marine-metagenome-genome-assembly--contig:-NODE-3214-length-18324-cov-5.021319_pt1 | contig 18324 bp, 22 predicted proteins | sample MGYA00237868_ERZ511482 | MGnify/ENA metagenome assembly ERZ511482 | reverse complement strand
TCGGAAGAGCACACGTCTGAACTCCAGTCACGTTTCGATCTCGTATGCCGTCTTCTGCTTGAAAAAAAAAAATAAAACATATAAAATTTTTTTAATTTAGAAAAACCAAAGCTCTGCCTTTTTGAGCTATAATTTGTAGATTATAATTATAATATAAAACACCGATGACTAAGATTAGACATCCAAGGAAATGATTTAATTTCACTACACATTGATAGTCAACTAATTATATCGTCTTGTAGAAGTCATATTTGACACGACACCTAAGCTTAGGTATACTTAAATTATCTTTATTTTACCAAATATAATGTCCTACGAATGATTTAGCTCTCACGAAGAGTATCAAGAAGCTCAGCACCAAGCATGAGAACATTTTAAGCTACGAGTAAAAACTAACTTTCTGTCTTGATTTGAAAAACTATCAAAAGAAGAAAAAGAAGCGTTGTACGACAAATTCATTGAACTTGATGTAAGAAAAGAGTGACGGAAGCAAATCTCAAAAGATAAGTCTGATTACTATAAGCAGGAGCTTAAGAGCAAACAGGAAGCCATTGAAAATTTACAGGCTAAAATGAATTAGTTATTATTTTCTTTAGCTCTTTCAATTATATAAATCTTGTCTACTTGTTCTTCTGTAATTCAATATTGCTCTAAGAAGGATACAGCGTTTGAAATATCACCAGTATAGAAACATTCGTGATTGTATAATTCCCTTCTGATGATCCCATCTATACCATTCTCATCTATATCTTTTTTTATGGCTGCAGATTGTATTTCATCAATACTATTTAAGACATTCATAAGCTCTCCTTTTGGACAAAACATTCCATGTCAAGCAGAGACATATGTGACTCCTTCCTTTTTCTGTTCATTGAATTGATTTTTTCAAAAAGCAAAGAACACTCACTTTTCTTTAAATAGCTCAGTCTGAGCTTCATTTGTATAGTCTGATAAATATTTCATACGTCATTTATAAAAGAGTAAATACTCAGATTATATTCTTGTGTCAAGAAAAATGCAAATTTTAGTAAGATCATACTTATGGCTTTAAATACAAAAAAGCTAATACCGCCACAGCCACAAAAAGGATCGTAATACAGAACAAAATGTATTTCCACGGATCGAGAGAATTAAGATCAAGTTTTATGTTTGGTAATTCCATATTCTAAGTTTTAGTCTACAATGTAACTCATGTCGTTTCGTACCATTTGAAATGGTATAAAGTTCGTGTTGTTATTTCAAATGTATGGGTAATTTTCAAAAGAACTATTTAGCTAAATAGTTATTGAATATCAGAGGAGCAAGTACAAGAAACCTATATGAAAGAAGCAATGCGCAAGATTAAATCTCTTGGCATACTTGGTAATCTTAAAAAGGAGGAGCTATGTTTCATTTGCTAAAACATAGCTCCTCATGCACGTACTATCTTCGCTCTTTTACAGTCGTCTTCGGGTATCTCTTAGCATATTGCTTTGTGACAAAACGACCTGTAATTGCGCTGCGATAAATGATCTTCTTTTTCATAGAAAAATTTTTAGTTTAAAAAAATACCTACACAAAGTTAGGCTTGCATTTTCGTACCTACCAGATAGTTAAATAGGACTTCATACAAAACGAATATACAGTGGGTAGAGACGGTCTAACTTTAATAACTCTTTTTCGATAAGTCTTTTCTTTTGTAATCCTCTGAGAATCTTGTGTTTAGAAGTAAGTTTTGATCTAGTACCAAGGAATATTAAAATCTCAGGCATAAAAAGGAGGAGCGGTCTATCAGGCGATAGAGCCACTCCTCAAAAGAACAACTTTACGACTTTAAGATAATAACTACTACCCTACTCGATCCGATATCATTAGACATTATTTGAGACTTTAAAAGTATAGTTAAAAAAATTATCAATTTTATAGGGGTATAAATTACAGCGATCATCTTATGATATATATAAAAATTTTAATATGATTAATCTGTTTTCTAAGTTGTTATCAAAGTACCAAGAAAAGTATCCATTTAGTCTTGAACCTATAGTAGGATTGATATTGTTAAAATCGACTGAAAACAACTATCAATTAATTGCTTTGAGGACATCTGACAGTATGTGTGGGATTAATAAAGGAGTGGGAGGTCAATGGACACAAGCGTTATATTTGTGTGCTTCATTTGATGATAGATTAAATACTAGAGGTCAAATACCAGTAGAAAAATGGCAGAAGGATAATCCAAGTTGTCGCCACAAATCATACAGGGAATTAAATGATCTATCAGATTTAATTGTTGATAGCTTGTCAAGAAACCAAATTAGAAAAGGTCACTCTGGTATGTGGTTTATGCCAGCAAGATCATGTTGAATTTGCTCCAAATGAAATTGAATTATACAATTACAGTTTTACATATAACACTACCGCTAAACAAATCGTTAAGCATAATAAGATAAATCTCCACGGATCAAGTGAATTAAAGTCTAATTTTATATTTGGAAAACTCATATTCTAAATTTTAAGCCTGTAATATAATTTATGTGTCGAAGTATATTTTTTGATTCCTGAATTCTCTTGTCTAATTTTTAAACAATTTTTTCGATTTCAAAAATAAGTGAATTCAAAAAGGAAAAAAGCACATTAAAACGATCTTCGTGACCTGTAATGGTAAAGTTGTGACACACTATCACCAATAGTGTGACACCATCCAGCCACTACCCCACTCGATCCCATAAGATTTGATCCTATTTGGCTTGCAAAATGTCACACTTCGCTTAGAGTAATGGGACATGCTAGTATTTATCTGTATTTTAGACCTGTTTTTACTGGTCTGCAGATTGACCAGGCGTACATTTTAATGTCACAATACTCCTACCCTATGGATAAGCTTTTTTCACTCATTACAGAGGACGGACAACGTAAATATCTAAATGCTGAGGAGCGCAACAAATTCGCTGAGGTCGCAAAGATGCAAGAGCGTGAAGTGATGACGTTTTGTCTCATGCTTCGAGAGTCAGGCGTCAGGATCAGCGAAGCCCTAAGCCTCACTGTCAGCAGCATTGATCTATCCAACAAATGCGTGACAGTCGAAACGATTAAAAAAAGGCAAGATGGTATTTACAGACAAATTCCCATCTCAGACGAGTTTATAAATACGCTCAATCTCGTACATGAAATAAGAAGAAAACAGAAGTCAAAAAAATCACGCTTCTCTCCCCTATGGACTTTTACAAGACGTACTGGCAGTAGAAAAATTGATAAGGTGATGGATGACGCTGGTATCACTGGTGCGATGGCTTGCCCCAAAGGTCTACGTCATGCTTTTGGGATTCATTGTGTGATGAATGAAATCCCCTTACCTACTATTCAGAAGTGGCTAGGTCATTCTAGCATGGAGACAACGGCTATTTATTTACAAGTGATGGGGAAAGAAGAAAGGGAGTTGGCTAGTAGGATGTGGTAAAGCTATTCGCCCCCCGAAGGGGAGTTTTCTCACATTGTCGTAGCGATTTTTAGTGATGTTGTTTGAATGAATTGCTCCTTAGAGCTTTGGAAGTAATTGTTTAAGGTGTTTTTAGGATGACGTCTCATCAAAGACTTAAAGCCTTCAAATGCTTCTCTCAACTCTTCACTTCCATTTAACCAAGATTGAATTTCTTCCATCTCACTTTCGGGAAGTTCTTTGTCTAAAAAAGCTGCAATCTTTCTTTCATCTAAAGAATTAAGAAAGCCACAAGCGTCATCGAAATTAATGTTATCCATATTGGGTATTTTGATTTAAAAAATGAAACATAAATAGACGCCCAAAAATAAGATTTAGGGCGTGTATTTATGATGTATTCTTTTGTATACAAATAACATTAATAATCTTCTGTTTCTAAAATTGATACATCGAAATATTGTTCTTTTTTCTGTTCTTTAGTTTTATGTCTTTTTTCTTTTGCTCGCCATTCCTTTATTTGTAAGCCCAGCACGTACGTAGCAAGCTTACAGCACGAATCAATATTGGTATCTTCATTTCTAATAATTAATTCCCGCCATTTCATATAAGTTTCAGAGACCACAGCCTTTGCAAAATCAGTATTGTTAAGAGCCCTTTCTGCTTGAAGCATTAATGCTTTATGGCAATGAACGAAGATCGAATGCAGATACTTTTCTTCTCTTGTTTTATAGTATAGTTTCAATTGTTTTTTACAAGAAAACTTTTTCTTATCCTCTTCCATGATTATTGCTTTTGTGGTTATAAAGAATATTTTATATTATCAATGATTTCCTCATAAAGTAATTATACAAAATTTAAAGTGTAATAATTAACATTTACAGTTTATATCTATTTTCTAATTTGTGTATTGTAGTACATCATTCTGCACATATATATATGATTTGAGAAATGACAATCGAGCTTGTCAAGTCGATATTTAACAATATATTAACATTTCGATCTTAAAAAATGAACACGTTGGTTGCCTTCTTGCAAGCGGTGGTGGAAAAGTATGAAAGTGTATGGGAGCTAGCTTGAACAAGTAAAGTAGTTTAACTAAATGACAGTTAATCTTCTAAATTTTCAATTGGTTCTTCAATTAAAACTTGATCTTCATCGTCCATCGCTTGAGCGACTTCGATTGCTGATTTACCTTCAAAGCTTTTAGTCCTATCATTGTAATACCTTAATGATACGTTTTGAATAGTTTGTGAAGGAATTAAGAATATTTGCGTTGGCATACCAGTTACCGATTTAAAGTGTCCTTCTCTAGTTCTCTTTACACACTTCTTGAGATAAATGTTATCTAATCCGTTCTCATCTAAAAAGAACTCCTTGACTACACCAGAATATATGACTCTACTCCCTGCAACTTCGCAAAGGACATCTGCTATAACGATTAAATCTTTTTTTACGTTTTTATAATATTTATAACCCCTCATTTCTTTCCAACCAACAAGTTCTCCTGAAAGGGCATAATACCACTCGCTATCAAAACGGATTCCTTTAAATCTTAAATCTAAATGGAGACCCCTTATAAGAAATAATATTGCCAGACCGAACAAAAAACCTACTAATATTGAAACAGAAACATAGCTTAGAATTTGTAATAAATATTCTCCAATGTTTTGTTCAAAAACCTGCATAATTTTATCGGTTTCCCCCCCAAAAACTAAAACTCCTATCGCTTCAAATGAAGGCTTATAAACGAAAGTGGAGGAATATTTAATGAAATTAAGTGCAACACAATGATAAACTAGCGAAGGTATAATAGCACGTGCAAAATCACTATATACGCTTGTTCTGACATATTTTCGAGAGAACTTTCCACTATGGAAAGTAGCCATGAAGAGAAACCCTGGTAATAAAAAGACAAATATTAGCAGAGTTACAAATGCAACATTCACAATATTCTATGTGGGATCAGATCACCCTCACCCTAAAAGGAAAGTAAGTAGTTTAGATGTCTGAATTCTTTTAAAAATAGATGTTTTAGTATTTGAGTTAGTAGATTTATCTAGATCATTGTACAGATTGATTTTCTCAAGTACAATTGTATTATTAGGACTTACTTGTGAAATCACATAAGGTTCTGCTTGCTGCTCAAAAATATCCATAATAAGTTTGTCACCCTGCCCAGTTGTAGAGCTAAGAACTTTTTTTACATTGTTACTTATAGGAGTTTCCATATTATGAAGTTATGTGATAAACTGATTGATTTAATTCACTTATAGATCGTAAACGATACAAAGCTATTACTTAAATAACTATGGAAATTAGTAATAAGTTACAGAAACTTGTATTAATTTCAATCTTTTTGTGTGAAATATTACAAAGTAGTACAACTTTGTACAAAGTTATGTGATTATGCCCAAAAACAACCTAGAAGAATTGCTATTAGAGAATGGTCTGTCACAAGCCGACTTGTCAAGAGAGTCTAGTCTAAGTACAAATACTGTTAATAAAGCAACAAGACATAAAGGTATCACTCCACTAACAATGGTTAAGTTAAAAGACGCGCTCAATAGGTTGTCTAAACGAGAGTATACTATACAAGAGGTATTCCCAACATTTAAGAATAAGAGGGAATAACCTCTAGAGAGAAGAAAGTTCTTCAAGTAACGATAATTCTTGAGGAATAAATCTTTCTGTGTTAAACTTATTCTCTACTTTATTCCACCACCTACAAATAACATTTGGATGTACCATCTCTAATACTATCATTATAGGTTCTTCTACAAGCATGTGCTTAACTTTTTGTCCTACTTCAAATTCCATTAGTATTAATAATTTTGCTGGTTAAATATGATAGTAAAGTAAATCCTTAGCCACAAGTAATGCCTATTTTATTCAATCCCTCTATCTTTCAAAACATCAAACATCAATGTTTGCTTCTGATTAATTAGCTTGAGAAGGTGGGTTTTTGAGTCTGCTATATCTTGCTTTGATTTGTCGTCATCGGCATTGCATTGCTTCAGAAAATTATACTGCTCAAATAGAGAATCTACTTCATCTTTCACATCTTGGAGAGTGATGACCATTTTATTTCTGTCTTTGGGTTCATCACTACCAAATCAATTATCAAGCCAATCGGGAGTCATTAGATTTCTTAATAGATAAATAGCCTTTTTTGGAGCACCAGAGCAAAAATGTTACGCCAACAAACACTCCATATAAAACAGCAATAACCTCTATACTTATACCAAGACTTTCAATAGATTTAGCAAGTTGTTCCTTTTTGACTGCGCCCACAACTAAACCAACTATACTGAATGGTAACAATAGGTCAATAAGTGTTTTTATCATGGTTAATTTTCTTTTGAACTTTTGAAATTTACATTAAATGGCAAACTAGAAAAATCAAACTCTACACCCTTTATAAACACCCCAGCAATTATCACTAAACAAAATCCAAGTATCACCATACCACCAGCACTATCTTGAAAAGTTTTAATCACTCCACAAATCAGAATCAGTAAATATGATATCATAAAAATCGTATTCACTTTTTCTTTTCCTTTTGCTGGTGTCTGATTAAGAACCGTTATCTCCTTTTTAAGAGATTTATTTTCAGCTATCATACCCTCTATAATCAGAACCGTGTTAGGGTTTATGTTACTATTTCCTATCAATTCTTCTAGTGCTCTATATCTCGCTAATTCACTTTCTTCGGAAATTTCTACTTTGCTCGGTTGGATTTCTTTGCTTTCAGCCATTCAGTGTAATTAAAAAACATTAATCGGTTCTCCTTCTACACTGTAAATATATCAACGTTAACTCATATATAAAAGTTTTATAATGTGTAATTATTTAAAAATGTTCGTCAAGCGCATTTGCGCAAATGCTCTTGCTCTCTTGCGCAAATGCGCAATAATGCATTTTTACTATCTTTAGCGCATGATTATTACAGTATCGAGCCTAAAAGGTGGCGTCGGAAAGTCTACGATTTCCCAAAATCTTGCAGTTTGTTTTGCACATCAAGAGTACAAAGTCGCTATTGTAGACGCTGACACAAACCAATCATGTATTGCATGGTCTACAGATAGAGACGAGTCCCTACCCTACATCTATGTGTCAGGACTCCCCGACTCCAAAGCTCTATCCAAGAACATTATCGGACTGGTCGACAACTATGATATTGTCATAATTGATGGTACACCCTCTCTCGATCCTGTCACCAGTAGAATTATCTCGATAGCTGATTTGCTTATCATTCCCGTCAAAGCTGGTCTTATGGATTTGAGAGCGACACAAAAATTTATAGATAGATACGATCAAGCCGTCGAACAAAAAGGCGAAGACATACCAGCCTACTTTTTGTTTAATGAGTATAAGGGGCGTTTGCTGGTGAGCCAACAAACAGAAGATGTTTTGAAAGAATCAGATATAAAAACACTCGATACAAAAATTGGCGATCGTACCGCCTACAATGTCGCAAACAGTCAAGGTAAGGGAGTGTATGAATACAAAGACCCAAAAGCAAAAGACGAAACGATCCAGCTAACAAACGAGATTTTGGCAATAGTACAAGCATTGTAGTTTGCGCAACTGCGCAAATGCTCTTGCTCTTTTGCGCAAATGCGCATTTTAACTTTTAAATCTATATCATGGCAAAAACCAAAGGATTTGACAACAAAGTATCACTAGGGAGAAAAGTAGCTCTAAAAAAGGCTATTCCAAAGATTGAGAAAATAGAGCAAGCCGTCGAAACGATCCACCAAGACGAACCCACCAGCAAGGCGTCAGTCATTCTACCAAGATCGCTTTACAAGAAGATGAAACAAAGGACTCTCGATCTTGACATGGGAGTCTCTGAGTACTTTCGAACTCTGTTAGAAAAAGATCTTTCTGATTAATGCGCATTTGCGCAAATACTCTTGCTCTTTTGCGCAAATGCGCAACCTGTTATTTTACTTGAAACTATAGTATCTTTAAGTATCGTTACTACTTAAAATCTTTTACTAAAAAAACTACAATGACACTTGTACTAGATCGCTCAATGACTCCAGAAGAGAAGCAAGAAAAGATACTTGAAGTGTCGACCAGTTCTACAGAAAGAAAACTAAAGACCTTACTTGCACTTCGTGAGAAAAGAAGAAGGCTAAGAAAACAATTAGGGAAAGATGTATTAAAATTAGACAAATCACCTTTAGAACTTCAAAGAGAGTGGAGGGATGAATAAATTGACAGGGACAAATGTCATCTTAGATTCAAACATTATTATTTACTACTTCAACGATGAGCCAAGTGTTACAAATATCGTTGAGGACAATTTTTTGCACACCTCGATTATTACAGAGATTGAAGTGCTTGGGTTTAAGTTGCAGGAAGAAAAACAACAGTATTTCATAGAGTTTTTTGACGACATAAACACATATCCAATTAGCAGTGACATAAAGAAGAAAGCAATATTTTTCAAACAATACTACAAGCTCAAAACAGCAGATAGTATAATCGCAGCAACCGCCGCCAGTTTAAACTTTCCTTTGATTTCAGCAGATAAGATATTTTCAAGAGTTGAAGAACTACAATTCTTCCAGATCGAGATTTAAAAAGCTCCGCAAGACTTTCGAAAAATTTAGCCTCTAAGCGATTTTTTTTGAAAATTCGTATACAACTACATTTTGAACAAAAAAAAGCCCTCAGCGCAAAATATGGCACTATCAGAAGCGGGTTTGGGGAGGTTTTTAGAACTCATAATGTTAGAAAATCATCTTAGAGTAAAGATCATTAACATGTGATAGGGTAGGGTAGAGGAAATTGTGAAAATGAAAAGGGAGAGATTGTGGAGTCCACAAAAATCAACTTTCTTTTTGCTTTTTCTTTTTTGGCGGAATTTTTTTCTTTTTTCTTTTTCTTTTAAAAAGTAATTCATGTTATTTTTTTCAAAGCCCCCTAAAGGGGGTTGGGGGTGAAATATTTAATCAAAAGGTCATAAGTCTCTCTTTTAAGACCTTTTATATATTATTTAAACTTTAATACTTTATAGACGATTTTTGTATTTTTGTCAAGCCTTGTAATCCCTTTATATACAAGGACTTAGAAGACATCGGACTAGAAATTTAGACCTACTACGGGGAGAGATTGTGGAATGAAAAGGGAGAGATTGTGGAATGAAAAGGGAGAGATTGTGGAGTCTATGGGGGAGAGATTGTGGAATGAAAAGGGAGAGATTGTGGAATACAAATTTTAACAAAAACTTGAAAAGGGAGAGTTTTAATATAAACTCCCTTTTGTTTATCTTCACACTTTCAAGGATGGCAAAATCAACTAAACGAAGCATAGCGAAAATTGACAATCAATTTGTAATGAAATCTCATTACAGCTTGTCAGCTAATGAGCAAAAGCTTATCCTTTTTTTGGTTTCTATGATCGACCCTAAGAAACGAGAAAACTTTACAGAACAGACGGCAAAGGTCACTGATATAAAAAAAGCATTATCGAATGATAAAAAGCATTGGGGGACTTTCTACGACCGTCTCGATCTTATGTGTAAAAACATAATGGAAAAGAGTATCACCATTCCCAAAGGATTTGTGGTTAAGGGTAAGGAGATCACTATGCACGAATACTATCATTGGTTTGACGCTATCAAACCATTTAAAGATGATGAGGGTGAAATATCAATTAAGTTTAAATTCTCAGATCAGCTCAAAGATTTTCTTTTACAATTAAGTAAGTACGTACAGATCAATTTGATAGAAGTGATGCCAATACAAGGCAAGCACGCCATACGTATGATCCAAATATTCAAAGCAGAATACAACAGGATGAAAGGACACAAAGACGTTTGTCATATTGTGTATGGGGTAGAGGAGCTAAAAGCACTTTTAGGAATTGAAGGAAAGTATAAGAGTGTAAAGGATTTTAGAAAGTGGGTGCTGGATCAAATGAAACGGGAAATAAACGAACACAGCACCCAAATAAACATTGATTATGAATATATCAAAACAGGGCGCAAAGTCACAAACATAAAATTCATGATCTATGAAGCACCCGTATATCAAAAGCAAAGAGAGAGACTTATACCAAAATCAGCACTCAAAGATTTTGTACCCTCAAAAGAAGACGTACAAAAGCTAACATACGCCCAGCTCAAGGCATACCAGATTCTTAAAGACTTTGGAGTGTATGAGGGGATCGCATACAAGCAGATCATACCAACCATCAAAGCTGGTGACTTGGAGGGCTACGAGGATATTTTCACAAAAAATGCAATTGATCATTTTTTAAAATGGACGAATAAGGATAAGAAAAACACAGAAGCGAACGCTGGAACATTTGTAAAATGGTGGACTGAAAACAAAATCTTTGACAGTAAAAAAGAGAATACTGTTTATTGGAAAATAGCTGAAAAAGTCAGAGCTGAAAAAGATAGGATGACACCCGATAGGCGAGAGGCACGGTTTCAATCTCTGGGGCTACCTCATGAGGAATTTGTTAAAGTGTATACTGATACAACAACAGATGTAGAACAGGACGAATACAAAAAGAAAATGCTTAATTTGAAAGAGAAAATGAAATTTGATTAAATAGAAATGACAATATAAAAAGAGATGACATTTCAAGAAATCGAACGAATCTTAAAAGATATTTACAGTGAATATTTAATTTCTTCGAACTTAAATAAAGACACCTTAGTATTTATATTCAAGGGAGAGTCTGTTCGCTTTACGACTGGTGGATTCCTTATACAAAATCCCAAAAGCCTATTAGATAAGGAAGCAGTAAGAACGTACGATGGAGATTGTGAGATTACTTTAGACTTAAATTATAATTTTACAGTAGCGCAAACTACCAATGCAATTCATATAGAATCTGACAAACATATAATCCTTGAAACAGATTTTAAAACAAATATTGTAACTGATAAGTGCAAAACACTCTATTTCTTTACTACAAAAGATCAAAATGGAGATTTAGAATCTTCTAAAAAGGCAGAAGAATACGCTCAGAAGCTTGGTAGATTTTTCACAGAAAATAGGCGAGAAGCACCAACTAAAACAGAAGTAGATAAATTAGAAGTTGACTGGATTGACGTAAAAGAATTTGAGAAATCCAATAGAGATTTATTTGTTACCTATAACAATATCAACCATTACATTATGGAGTTTGCGATCGGTGTTCAAATCGACTCAAACTATAAGATTGTGATTAGATGTAACGACGTTTCGCTATTAACTTCACGAGTGGGAGAACTATGTATTTTGGAGAAAGATAATCAGCCAAGATATGAAGTACATGTAACTATAAACCCCTATGATTATCCAGTTGTTGAAATTGTCAATAAAGCTAAAATTTTAATAAGAACAACAAATAGAACAATGTTAGCAGAAATACCAGAAATTGTTGGAATTACAAGGAGTAAAAATGCGACACGATTTATAGATTCAGCAGATAAATTCTACTTACGAGTATACCGTACTGATGAATGCGATTTAAACTATCTTAATGAGACAAAAAAGTGGCTTGATAAGTTATTCGAAGAAACAAGAAAAATAAGACCCCAAACAAGAGACGATTATTACGAAAGAGTCCAGCAGAAAATACAGAACATTAAAAACGAATTAAGGTGAGCCTCAAAGCAAAAGTTTATACTACATCACTCGTGTATTTATGCTTTATCATCTATCTCTTATTATCTCAATCCACCTTTCATATAATTGTGGAAAGTATTTTTTTCGAAAAAGCAACTCCAGACACAGAAGGCAAAATATATTATGATTATCGAGCAAATGGATATAATCTTGAAATCATCATACCGATATTATTATCTCTCATTGCCTATATGATTTTCATGGGATGGTTTTTATTTAGTCATGTAAGAAATATAAAAAATGAAGCTCAGAATGAATATGAAAAACTGATTCAAAAGAATCAACCCCCTCCAAAAACAAACATGTACAATAAAATAGAATTACAAGCCTCGATTGACAAAGCAGTAAAGGAAGCAAAGGAGTTTGTAATAAAAAGAGAAGCGGCAAAACTTAAAAACTTAAAAGACTACAGTAAAAAGCAAATTGACGAGCTTAGTAGTATTTTTAATCAGTACAGAGAAAAAGCAGAGAGTGATATTGTAAACCTACAACAAAAGATTAGTGCGGAGACAAAATTTTATGACTCACAAATAAGTCAGCTCGATACCAAAATAAAATCTTACGAATCACATATAAATCAACTTACAATTGCCCACACAGAAGAAGTGCGACAACTAAGAGAAATTACATCTAAGGAAATTGATAAAACCGAAAAAAAATACACCCTCTTATCGGACACATATGATAAAGACTTGAATCGAAAACTTACAACCTTTATTAGTACGCCAACGCTTATGCCACGCTTTATCCACGAAATGTATAAACGTGGATTTACAGGACTGCAGGAGAGAGCAGAAAATCTACGACGTGCTGAAATCCTAAACGAACTACAGGAAGCGACAAACAACCAAAAGCAAATCCAACTACTCACACAGGAAGAAAAAATCAAGCTCGATGTCGAACGCAACAATTTCAATATCGAAAAAGCATATTACCAAATCGAACAACGCCTAAACCAATTTAAGCAAGAGCGATGGCGATTTGAACAGGAGCAAACACAATTTAGCCTCGATAAACGAGATTATGATTTTGACAAGAGGGTAGACAAGCATGATCGAGAAATCGAGCGGTACAACTTCCAGCAAATCCAAGACGCTTTCCAGCAAGAAAAACAAAAGACTCTCTTTGATTTCGAGCAACGAGAAAAAGACATACAACGTAAAATTGAACACTACGAAATTCAACAGCGAGAAGATAGACTTATGGCTCAGGAGCGTGAAACACTACACAAGCTACAGACCGAACGTGACAAGCTAAACCAAGAACGCAAAGAGACAATATTTGACTTTGAGAAAAAAGAAGAAAAACTATCGAGAGACATACGAGACGCAACCCACGATCATAACAAACGGGAAACCCTTATCAATTATCAAGAACGTGAGCTAAATATCACACGTCGTGAAAATGATCTTAAGGCATACAACAGACAGACACAACAACTCATAAGAGAGAAAGAATTTGAGCTTGATCTTAAGCAACGATTTTTTGAGTTGGAAAAGGAAAAGGGAAGTTTGGAAGCACTGCAGAAAATACAAACGATTCAAAACGAGAGAAAGCAATTAGAACAAAAAAAACAAGACCTCTTGTTTACAGAAAGAGAGATACAAAATCTTGCACGAGAAAAACATCAGGAGATTATCAATAAAGAGCTGGAAGCCAAGCAACAAGTATTCTATGCGTTCTACGATCAAATCCATTTAGGGAATCCGATTGAATTGGGAAAGGCGTTTAGTCGTATTGGCTATATGGTAGAGAGCCCGCACCAAAAAAAGACGGAGCTTTTAGAAAGAGAACTGATGAGAGAGCGACAACTTAACAAGGGAAAGTAATCGTAATCAGAAACTTTACTAAATCTATTAGCGTTGGTTAGTTCATGGATATTAGAAATATTACAGAGATCGACTCTTTTCAAGAAAACCTTAAAGACGAACCTTACAACAGTAAAGAGGTATACGTTGGAAATGTAATTGTGAGTATTATTGTCAATGAAACATTAAACGTTGGAACAGGAGGAGGGCAATCAGGGACATCTATATCAATAGGGCTTAACCCTCAAAGTATTGAGCCAACCAAACTGGGCTTCTTTATTATCACTCCAAACTTAACTGTAGATAATATTGAGAAAACTGAATGGGGTCGTTATGAGTACTATATGACAGATAAAGGAACATATCGTTTAACTATCGTAACAGATCAAAAAGAATACAAATTCATTTACGAAAATTCATACGTAGCTGAACTGTAAAATATTTTCTGAGACTCATTCTACTTTTATGGTCAGAAGTAGGGGAGTGTCCGCTCTCTGATTTTCGCCCCCAGACCCAAAGAAAATACAATAGAATTGTTAGGTGTTTAAGCAGCTTCACTTATGCTGTATTTCCTTATATCAATAAGAACAGAGAGTAATAAGAATTCTAAGCTTCATACTTCGTGTTGAGACTTGCAGGCGAATTGGTATTGGGAGACGAAAGACGAGCGAGCGAGAGAACGAATGAATGAAGTAGGGACACTGAATGAATGAGAGATCGAGAGAGTAAGGATTGAGTCAAGCAATACCAATTCGCCGAAAGGCGAGTAACGAAATGGACGAAGGGATTTTTGTTCTATATGGAATTTAGATATAAGGAAATATAGTATTAATTTGAATACAAATTGACATTGATAACATAATGAGTATCAATTATTTGCATAATAAGTGGTGAATATGTATAATCATATAACAAATCATACAGTCAATCATATAAATTGAGAAGCAAACAACCCGACATTAGCACCTTATCTGACTGGTGTTACGAATACGAATCTCTATTTGCTGCAGATGACACCGAATTAGTCGACGCTGGACACATTCTTCCATTTCATGACCCCAAGTTTGTAGACTTTATTATGTCTCGATGGGTGGAGATTCAAGACAAAAATATTGATGAGATACAGCGTACAACGGACGATCCTTTTGATATAGCTCTCGCTATCGCAAACAGAGGCTTTACATTGGCAGAATACAAACTTGCAGTATCAGGAAAAACGCCACCCGAAAGCTATCAAAATTTCCGTGTCTTTGATACGCTTCTAATTATCGACAAGGACGCAGACAACTACTTTAATGCAACACAAACAAAAAATGATGAGCAGACACTTTTGGAAACATTTTTACAAGCGATTGAAAAGGCGGTCAAATCCGAGATACCTCTTTTGAATGAGTTTTTTTTTGGATCAACAATCAAAAAATATTTCCCTCTCTCATCCCTCAAGCGTCATACATACATCTTAGGGCGTAGCGGTTCGGGAAAATCCGAACTTATGAAATGGCTCTTTTTTCAGCTACAGAAAACAAGCCAAGACAAAAGAAATAAATCACTTGTGCTGTTAGAACCTCACGGCGATTTAGCAAAACAGATTCTTCAATTTTCACTAAACGACGGGATAGGTAAAAATAGAGTTGTCTATCTCGATCCTTTCTTGAGAGAGACAGCAAAGCAAATTTTAGGTGAGGACATTCTTGGAGCGGATTACACTTTTGTACTCAACCCCTTTGATCTGCAGACAAACGATAATAGAGAGATCAATTACATGACACAAGAGCTATCCAGCGCATTCTTTGAAATACTAAAATCAGAAGCTACCACACAAATGGAAGCCGTTATACAGGCGTGTATTGACACACTTCTGAGAATGCCAACAGCAAGTATTGCAGACCTTAAGAGGTTCATGGATGACAAAACGAATAGAGACTTAGTAGCTCAGGGCGTAAAAAATCCGAACATCGAGCGTAGAAACCTCATGCACCGTTTTGATGATACAAAACTCAATAGCACTAAGTCGGGGATCTATTATCGCTTACAGAGTCTCATAGATGATATGGAGCTGAGGCGTTTATTGGTGGGCAAGTCTACTGTCAATCTCGAAAAGGAAATGAATAGCGGTAAAGTGATAATTCTAAACCTAAGCAAAGGATTGATGGGTAAATCCTCAGCTCCAGCTCTTGGAAAGCTATTTATTGCGCTCATACAGGGCGTAGCACGTAAGAGACAGCTCATTGATGTGAAATATAGAAAGCCTACGTTCTTATTTATTGATGAAATGCAGAATTACGTCACAGATACTATTGAGGAGATCATGGCAGAATCTCGTAAATATGGACTTCATCTCGTGTTGGCTAACCAACTGCTAGGACAGAATATGGAGAGCAAACTCAAACGCATTATTCTATCAAACACAGCGATCAAGATAGCTGGTGATAATGAAGAAGAAAGTCTCAAATTGATGGCAAAACAAATGGGGGGATTGAAACCACAAGATTTTGATAAGCTCCCCAAATATAGCTTCTACGTGTACGACAATACAAGGAAGAAAGCAGGCGCAAACGTAGTGAAATCACCCAGCGCACTAGTCGATGTGAAACCGCCTTTTTATATGGACAAGAAAGCTCTCAGAGAGTTTTTCTTGTGGCTGGCTAATGATAGCGGTTATTACGTCAAACTTGATGAGACACACAGAAGACCACTAAAACAAGCGGACTCTCAAGGCATTGATCCGCAAAACGCTGAGGGAATTTATAAACCCAACTTTAATGATTAACCAAAACTAAAATGTATGAAACAAAAAAAGAACTCTCTATGACGCTCGACAAAAAGAAAGTCCCTTGGGCTGGTGTCATTACTAATATTCAAAGCAATGTCTTGGAAGCGTTGGCGAGATATAAGTTTCTTACCATGTCCCAAATGCTGGCTCTCGATATTGGCACTGTTCACTATCAATACTTATGGAAGCAAGTCGCCTCACTTAGAGATAGAGGTAAACCGCTTGTTGGTTGTCACAATTTTAAAATACCTCAGCCACGCAAAGGGAAAGTCGAATCTATGTATTATCTCACTAAAGAGGGCAAAAAATCACTGGTTCTCGATCTGCTTATACCCGAAGAAGAAATAAAAATGCCTCTTGGTAAAACTGTAGCGTATAAAGATTACTTGCACCGCAAGTTTACAATAGACTTTCAAATTGTGCTTGATAAGTGGGCAAAACAAAAGGAGTATGAAGTCCCGTTTTTCGATACTTATTTTGATAAGACAGGAAACAACAGGGTAGCTCGTAACCTCAAAGCTAAGACAAGAATTTCGCTATCTGATACAGATTATTTTATCCCGGACGGAGCGTTTAAAGTTTTTAAGCCGGATGGAAGCCAAAAGCTCTATCTCTTTGAAATGTACAACGGCAAAGATAGTGCAAGGATCGTGAGACAAATGCATAAACACGCACAGGCAATGACTTTCCGTTGTACACACAAAAAATACGATCTCGACGAAAGCAAATCTTACAAAGTTGTTCTGGTGTTTCAGTTCCATAGCATTCTTGAGTCTGTTATCGCAAGAGTTCAGAATGATCCAGCATTTACCTACGTTCAAAAATATTTTATTTTCAAATCCAATGATGATTTAGAAAATACATCGTTTGATGAGTGGGTGACCGCTACAGGAGAAACACAGAGCTTTGTGTAATCCCCTACTCGTTCCTATCTGAGCAGTCGCCGAAACAAAGGCAGTAACAATCTGCTAAGTCTTTGCATTTAATAATTACGCCATTACACGATATAATATGTTCCATTCTAAAAATATTAAGTTAAAAAAGTGGCTGAATAGCCGTTATAAAAATTGTTCTGGACAGACTTAAAGTTATCCTTCTTAAAAATAATCAATAATATTTTGGTAACCCTCTCTGGGAGTGAATCACAAAAAATAATTTATCGACTATAGTAAAATAACTCTTAATTAGCTTGTTGTTCTTGCACTACAAAGATACTAAATTGATTGTAGAGAATACCATTTTAAGCCTGATCTGGTAAAGTAAATCATAGTTTCGCGACAAAAACTTAATACTCTAAATTACGCTATAAATATTAAATCAACTCCAAAATCAAGGTTGTTAACCAACTTCTCGGCAAAATATTGACACAAACACCACCCATGCTTATACTTTAGTATTTATGATTTTATCCCACTAAATGGTTTACGAATGATTTAAATCTCAAGAACACTATCAAAAAGCCCTCTACCAAGCTTGAGAACACTTTAAGCTATGGATACAAAGTGAGTTTTCGGGGTGATTTCAGAAGCTGTCAAGACAAGAGCAAGAGGCTCTGTATAACAAGTTCGTCAAACTTGACGTGAGGAAAGAATGACGGAAACAACTGTCAAAGGACAAGTCTGATTTCTACAAACAAGAGCTCAAGAGCAAACAGGAAGTCATTGAAAATTTACAGGCTAAAATGAATTAGTT
>ENA-ORXT01003212-ORXT01003212.1-marine-metagenome-genome-assembly--contig:-NODE-3212-length-18326-cov-5.211518_pt1 | contig 18326 bp, 11 predicted proteins | sample MGYA00237868_ERZ511482 | MGnify/ENA metagenome assembly ERZ511482 | reverse complement strand
GGAAGGCAGGGTCGATCCGGTTCAATCCCAGAGGAAGAAATCCCGCCCAGAATCCTCGACACCCCCCACTAACCAAGGGCCATTCCTCCTCGGGCGAGTTCCAATCGAGGGAAAGAGTCCAGGGGGACTGGCCGGTCGCTTCCCATGGGCTGGGGCCACGATGCTTGCCACCTCTAGTGTGAATGGTGCTTGGTTGAGAGCGGTGTTCGTGGGGCGAACCACTGCGCGATGCGGTTCTGTCCCCGTCCAAAAGTAAGCCCTGAAGGAGCGTCCTAATCCGTCGCCACGGACCACCCGTGACCGCGTCTCCTTAGGTCGCCCCTTCAGGGCTCTGGCCGCTGGGGGTGGAGTACCCGGGGCGTTGCCCCGGGCTATGATAACACGCCCCTTCAGGGCTTAGACACGCAGGGGACCTCAGCGGGGCGGAAGCTCCTTTACCTGCGCACTAGACTCAGGGGTATCGGAGGTCCTTGGCTGGGTCGCTTTCTTCCGTGATTTCCGGCCCTTCCATGGTTAGGAAAGACACCCATGAGTGAACGCACCATTCTCGTCACCGGCGGAGCCGGATACATCGGCTCCCATACCGTCAAGCTTCTCGCCTCGAAGGGGGAGAAGGTCGTCGTGCTCGACAACATGGTTTTCGGACATCCCGAAGCGATTGTCTCCGAGGGCGTAGAGCTGGTCGTCGGAGACGTTGGCGACCGGGAGCTGCTCGACCGGCTTTTCACGGAGCACTCGATTGACGCGGTCGTTCACTTCGCCGCCTTCGCCTACGTCGGCGAGTCGGTGGAGAATCCTCTCAAGTACTACCGCAACAACACTGCGGAACCGATCACTCTGCTGGAGGCAATGCGCGATCACGGCTGCAAGAAGTTCATCTTCTCCTCGACCTGCGCGACCTACGGCACGCCCGAAATCGTTCCCATCACCGAGTCTGAGAAGCAGGCGCCGATCAACGCCTACGGGACGAGCAAGTACATGCTCGAGCGGATCCTCGAGGACTGCGATCGCGCCCATGACATCAAGAGCGTGTTCCTTCGCTACTTCAATGCGAGTGGCTGTGATCCGGGTGGTGAGATCGGCGAGGATCACAATCCTGAGACCCACCTCATTCCGCGCATCCTGATGGCGGTGACCGGCGAGGTCGACAAGCTGACCGTCTTCGGCACCGACTACCCGACGCCCGACGGCACCTGCATCCGCGACTACATCCACGTCAACGACCTCGCCGACGCTCACGAGAAGGGCCTGGCCTATCTTCGGGATGGCGGTGACACGACCGCAGTAAATCTTGGCACGGGCCGGGGGTTCTCGGTCAAGGAGATCATCGATGCGGCCCAGCAGGTCACGGGCAAGGATGTCCCCGTGGAGTACGGCGACCGCCGCGCGGGTGACCCCGCGCAGCTCATCGCCGACCCAAGCAAGGCCAAGGAAGTTCTCGGGTGGGAGGCTCAGTACAAGGATCCTGCTTATCATCTGGAGACAGCCTGGAAGTGGATGAGCGAGCGCGGTGGACGGTATTGATTTCGCCTCGCTTGCGAGATAACTGGTCCAAATTCTGACGAATTCGGAGGCGAAACCTGAGGGCGGTCTACGAGCCCAACGGGGTTCATCGCATACCAGGAGTCTGTGGGACTTGATGCGTTCGCTGGAGATGTGGCCGCCTTCGTGAGAAGGTGGAAGCGTAGGCTTCCGTCCGCGCCTCCTCGGCAACGCCTCCACGCTCTCGCACCGCCTTGGGTAGACATTTGCCACAAACCGCAGGCTGAAGGCCTGCTTCATAAGCCGCCCCCAGCGCATCCTAAAAACCCGCACAAGGTCTCTCTACAGCGCTTGCGTGCAGACCTTCAGTCTGGCCTTCTTTGCCGCTGGGATCCCAGGGCGCTGCTTTGCGTTGCCCTGGGCTAATATACGATCAGCCGATCGGGCTGAGAAATCGGTCATGTGCTTGATCACACGGTCTGCGACGAATTCGGTTACGGGGTCGGGTTCTACGCATCCTTCTTGGGAGCCTTGCCTTTGGGCTTTTTGGAGCCTCCCTTTTTGCGTTTCGCACCCCGCCGCGCGGTGGCCTCGGCTTGCTTCTCCGCCACGTAGACAAAGCCGACCTGAGGGTCGTCGAGAGCTTCGAAAGCAGCGAGGGCGTGGTCTTCCGTCGTGCGCATCCACTCCAGCATCGTGGCGCGGAGTTTTTCCAGCTCCGGAGCCTGCTCGGGGGCGGCGGCGAGATTGACGAGACAGTCGGGGTCTTTGCTGACGTCGTACAATTCCTCGATGACGCGGTGGTCGAAGAGCTCCAGACGAGCGGCCATGGCCTCGTCGGTCTCGGCAAGCCGGATCATCTCCTTGTAGGTGCGCATGCCCTGTGTGGCGGTCTTGAACTTCAGCTCACCGTTGGCCCAGGGGTTGTAGAGGTAGAGGAACTGCTTTGTCTGGATGGCGCGGATCGGGTTGCGCACGCAGCCGGAGTTCTCGTTGTACTCCTTGATGACGAAGTCGCGACCGTCCTGCTGCTCCCCCTTGAGGAGGGGAAGGAAGGTGCGCCCTTCCAAGCCTTCGGGATGCTCGATGCCAGTAACGTCGAGCAGGGTGGGGAGGAGGTCGACGGTCGAGACCATGTGATCGACGTCGTGGGTGCCTGGCTTCACTTTCCCCGGCCATCGGACCATTAGCGGGGTCCGCGAACTGTGATGGTAGAGGGCCGTTTTGGCGAAGGGGAAGGGCATGCCGTGATCGGACAGGAAGACAACCACGGTGGTGTCGGCGACCCCTTCGTCCTCGAGCGCCTCGAGAATCTGGCCGACGCAGTCATCGCCGCGCCGGACGGAGGAGTAGTACTCGGCGAGTTCGGCCCGGACGACGGGGGTGTCAGGAAGGAAGCCGGGCACGGTGATCTCATCGGCGGTGTAGATCCTCGAGGGAAGGTTGTTCGGGCCGCCCGTGTAGAATGGCTTGTGCGGGTCCGAGACGTTGACGTTGATGCAGAACGGTTTGCCGGCTGCCTTGGCACGCTGGATCCCTCGCTGCGTCGCGAGGTGAAAGGCTCCCGCGTCCTTGATCTCACTGCCTTCGTACTCGCCGGGAGCCAGCTTGAGGTCGGCGTCCCAGTCATAGGGCGAGTAGGGGGTGGAGTGGCTCACCTTTCCCTGAATGCCGGCCCAGTACCCGCCGCCCTTCATGAGATCACAGAGCACGGGGAACTTGTTGTCGATCTTGTAGAATCCCTCGACGCCGGTGGTATGGGGATAGCGTCCCGACCACATGACGTTTCGAGACGGGTAGCAGTTGCCGACGACGACGTGGGCGTGCTCGAAGCGGAGGCTCTCTGAGGCCAGCTTGTCCATATGCGGCGTGATCGCCTCGACCTGGCAGCCGTAGGCGCCCATCGAGTCGCAGCTCATGTCATCGACCGTAAGGAGGAGAAGGTTCGGGCGGTCGGCGGCGGAGAGGGCGGCCGTGAGCAGGAGGGAGATCAGTGCGAGGGTTCGTTTCACGCGCCGAGCTTAGGGGTTTCACGCCTGCTTCCCAACTAGGAAATCCGAGGGCGCCAGAGCGGACGATCACTGCGGGCGTCGCGGGGAACCTCGGGCAGCGTGGTCGAAGCCGAAGAGCCCGAGTGAAGCCGAAGCTGGTTCCGCGCTTCGTCCTGCAACTCGGTCCAGCGGGCGATTCCGAGATCGTCGGTGGCGGCAACGTGACGGAGCAGGCTGAGCCATTCGCTGAGGACCCGTTCGAGGTCGCCACGCCCGCACTGCATGCCGTGAAAGTCCATGTGGCGATCGTGAAGCCAGGCCTCGAGCAGGTCGGAGGCGGCCCGACCGTAGCTGGTGGGCAGTCCGACGCGCAGGTATCCCGGGTAGTCGGTGGCGCCGAAGGCCTGGTGGGCGACATGGGTCAGCCGGTCGCTTCCCCCGCCGTCGAAGTCTTCGTCGAAGTCGCGCCCGGCACGGACGTTGGCGAGGTGCCCGACAAGCTCGTCGATGGGGTAGTGGGGGTCTTCGAGGGCGGCGGCGATGAGGAGTCCTTCGCCGCCTTGAAAGCGGGAAAAGATCCGCCCCCGATCGGTCACGGTCCCGTCCGCTTCGACCAGACCGAGTTTGCGCCACGCGCGGGCGGCGGAACCTCGACGGGTGCCGAGTTCGCCACCCTCGCCGTCGTTGAAGGTGGTGGCCTGCGAAACGGCGGCGAAGCGTTCTTCGGCTTCGAACAGGGCTGCGCCCGAAGCGTCGAGATGCACGGGCACGGTGATCTGGTCTGGGTCGACGCGAACGACGAAGGTGTCGCCTCGTGCTTCCTCCGCGTGGACGACCGCTTCGGGGACGAGGACTTCAATCTGATGCGCGAAAGCGGCACGGAGAGTGGCTGGCGACCATTCCTGAGAGTTTGCAGCACCGATGAACTTCGCGACGGTCTTGGTGGGGCGAAGGGGGCCGCCATCGGCGGAGATGCTTCCGATGACACATTCCTTGCCATAGCCCCAGGCATCCTTGGGGCCGATCCGGCAGAGCCGGCCAGGCACCTTGGCGAGCAGCCGTTCAACGGTGGGTGCGGACTGTGTTGCCGGGCCCGGACCTTTTTTAAGGGGTGCGATGGCTTCCCCAAGTGGAGCTGATGACGCCTGCCCGAGACCGGCGGCTTCCCATTCGCCGCCTGCGTTGCGAATCTCGGCTCGAGCGGGCCCGAGCGCGGGGCCTTTTGCGGGCGCCTCGTTCTCAACGTTCCGGTCGAGAAAGCCGAGGCCCACTGGCTCCTTGCTGAAGATTCGACCGCAGAACTTCGTGGCGGCCTCGAAGGGCGGCTCGCCTCGGGCGGGTGCGTTTTCCATGACGCGCAACAGGGTGGGCCAGTCCACGGGCGAGGTTCGGCGGAGGCGCATGGGACAGGCGTCGGAGAGCCGGGGCGGCCGTTCGGTGACGATGACAAAGCCGATCTCGTCGAGTCCTCGCCGACCGGCGCGCCCGAACATTTGCAGCATCTCGTCGGGGCCGAGTTCGCGGGGGAACTCGCCATCCATGTAGGTGGTGCCGGCCATGGCAACGCTGCGTACCGAGAAGTTGATGCCCGCCGCGAGTCCGGTGGTCGCGACGATGACGTGCAGTCGACCTGCTTTGGCGAGAGGTTCGACGATGCCGGCTCGAGCCGGGTAGGGGAGCCCGCTGTGGTGGAAGGCGACGCGCTTGGAGAGCACGCGGGTGAGGTCTTTGCCACAAAGTGCCTTCTCCTCCGGCGTGAGGACGAGACTTTCGTCGTCAGGGAGGATCGATGCGATCTGGCGGGCGAGCTTTTCCGCGCCGGATCGCTGGGGGGCGAAGATGAGAAGCGGCGAAAGTTCGGACAGGATCGCTCCGGCGGCGAGCCGCGGCCAGAAGCCCTTTACGCTCCGAGGCGCCTGTCGCGGCAGTCCTCCGAGGGGCATTTCCTCAAGCGGGACCGGGCGTTCTCTGGTGACGACGAATTGAGTGGGGCGACCGATCCGCTCGAGCCATTCGGCCACCTCGCGGGGGTTGGCGACGCTGCCGCTCATGAGGAGAAGCTGGGTGCTGGGCGGAGTGACGGCGATCGCGGTCTCGTAGTGGAGGCCGCGCTGGCGGTCGCCGATCATCTGATACTCGTCGACCACCAGGAGTGCCGGAGGGTCGCTGCCGTGAAGGCGCTCCATCTGGGTCTCGAGGGTGGCGACCAGCACGGGGGCGTCGACGTTCTCGGCCAGATCGCCGGTGGCGATGCCGACGTCCCATCCGCGTTCGGCCCACTCGCGGCGCTTGTCGTTGGCGAGGGCGCGTGTCGGCACGGTGTAGACGGCCTGTCCCTTGATGGTCCGGCCTTCCACGAGGAGCTCGAAGACGCGGGTTTTTCCTGCACCCGTGGGGGCGTCGAGGATCACCGATTGACCGGCCTGGAGATGGCGGACGGCTTCCTGCTGCCAGAGATCAGGAAGGATCAGGCCGACACCGAGCTGATCGAAGGCGGAGAAGTCCACGGTAGAATTTAGACCGTCAAATGACTGCCGTCTACCTCGCGGCTGCGGCTCTTCGTAGGCGGTCCATGAGCGCCACTCCGAGCAGGCGTTCGGGAATCGGTTCGGCGATGATCTCGTCGAGTCCGGCCTGATCGAGCTGGCGGAGGCTGTGGAAGAAGCGAACGGCGGCTTCGGGGAGCTTGCCTTTCTTCGGGCTGAGGACCTCCATGAATGCCCAGTCCGCAAGTCCGAGGTATCCGTCGTTGTCGAGACCGCGGTAGCTCAGCAGACCGTAGCGACGACCGGCCTCGGGGGCGAAGTCGTCCGGCTTCTCGAGGAGACGCAGAGGGGTCTTGGGAGCGTAGTGCGAACTGAGACGGCCGGGAGCTTCCGGTGCAGTGTCGGTGTCGCGACGGGCGTCCTCTCCTGCAAGCACTTTGCCGACCAACTTGAGGTCGCTGGGAAGGATGGGGCCGGGGCGTAGCAGGCGAAGGATCGGCTTGCCCCCCTCGCGCTCGGGAAGCTCGGGAGCGATGATGGTCGATTCGAGGCCGTGGGCGCAGGCGCCTCCGTCGACGATGAGAGGAATGCGGTCCCCGAGTTCGACGGCGACCGCCGAGGCCGAGGTGGGGCTGAGGCTGCCAAAGCGATTCGCGCTCGGGGCTGCGATGGGATTGCCGAAGGTCTGGATGATCTTGCGGAACACGGGGTGCGCGCTGACCCGGACGGCGACGTTGGGGAGACCCGCGGTGACCAGGTCGGGCACGGCGTCGGTGCGGGGGAGAAGGATGGTCAGCGGTCCCGGCCAGAAGCGTGTGGTGAGTTGTCGGATGAGCTTTTCCAACCCCTCGGGGACGACTGCGACGCGGGGGAGGTCGGAGACGGTCGGAAGGTGGACGATGAGCGGGTCGAAGGACGGGCGTTCCTTGGCCTCGAAGATTTTGGCGACCGCCTCGGGACGGAGGGCGTCGGCGCCGAGTCCGTAGACCGTTTCGGTCGGGAGAGCCACGAGTTCACCTTCACCCAGAAGCTTGGCGGCTGCGGCAACGGCTTCCTTGAGCGCGTCGTGGGGGTCGGTTGGGAGAAGAAGGGCGCTCATTGAATGCGATCAAGCTTTGCACAGGGCGCTTCCTGATCAACCATGGGGCATGGCTGATCAGGAAGAAGGAGGCGCAGACTCCGCGAGGGGGACCAACATCGTCCTCGTCGGCTTCATGGCGACGGGGAAGACGAGTGTTGGGACCGAGCTGGCGCGCCTTATCGGCTACGAGTTTGTCGATACTGATGAACTGGTGGTGCGCCAGGCTGGCAAGTCGATCTCAAGGATTTTCGAGGGTGAAGGAGAGGAGGCCTTCCGCGATCTCGAGAGCGAGGTCCTTCGAGGGCTCGGCGGCCGCAAGGGCAGCGTGATTTCCACTGGCGGAGGAATTCTGGGTCGCGAGGAAAACCGCCCCCTCCTGTCGGCGCTCGGATTCGTGGTCTGGCTGACTGCCTCGGACGAAGAACTTCTCCGCCGCGCGGCAAGGAGCCAGGGGCGTCCGCTGCTGGCGGCCGAGGATCCGGCGGAACAGATTCGCGTGCTTCTTGCGGAGCGCGAATGCTTGTATCACGACGTCGCGGATCTCACGATCGACAGCACCGATCTTTCGGTCGGCGACGTCGCCTACGGAATCGCGGAGAGTGCCCGAGTCTACTTTGCCGGGAATCGCTGACTCGAAACGGGTGTTGGGAGGTCGCTACTCCCAATAGCGCTTGGTTAAGCACTTGGAGTCACCTTTTAGTCATCTGCCATAGGAGCCCCAAAGGTGCGTCCCATCCTAGCCTGGGGCAACGCCCCAGGAATCAGAGACAGTAGAAATCCAAGCCCTGTAGGGGCGCTCCATACCTGCGGGGGCGAGGTATTTAGGCCGCCCCTTCAGGGCTCGTGTCTTTTCCGTCCACGAACCCCGGGCGATGCCCGGGGGCTAATTTATTTCTTCGGTGAATAAATAGAGGAAATCTGGCGATTGTGTGGTACCGTCAGTATGGCGAAACGAGATGCGAGGAAACTCTCCCCCGAGGTTCAGCACGAACTAAGAGTGAGGGCGGTCAAGGCTCACCTGGCAGGACGGACCTACGAGTTGATTGGAGAGCACCTGGAGGTATCAACAACCTTCGTGGGCAAAGCTGTAAACCTCTACCGGGAAGGCGGCTGGGAGGGCCTCGAGCCGCTCAAGCGAGGACGGCCCGAAGGCTCCTGCCGGAGGCTCTCGCCCTCCGAGGAACGTGAGATTCAGAAGCTGATCACCGACAAGACACCGGATCAGCTTAAGATGCCCTTCGTGCTGTGGACACGGCCAGCGGTTGCCCAGCTTGTCAGCGAGCGGTTCGGAACCAAGCTGCCTGTGCGCACCCTCGGGGATTACCTGCGCAAGTGGGGCTTCACTCCCCAGAAGCCTCAGAAGCGTGCGCTTGAGCGCGATGATGCGGCGATCCGCGCCTGGCTGGAAATCGAATACCCCGCTCTGCGCCGCCGCGCCGTCAAGGAAGGGGCGGAGATTCTCTGGGAAGACGAAACCGGAGTCAGCAACCAGGACAACCGAGGGCACGGGTTCGCACCGAAGGGCAAAACGCCGACGGTGCGCGGCATGGCAAAACGGGCAACCGTCAGCATGGCTTCGGCCATCAGCAACGGAGGAACACTCCGCTTCATGGTCTACAAGGGGGCCATAAACGCCGGTGTCTTCCTTGGTTTCCTCAAGCGTCTGGTGAAGTCCACCGACCGGAAGATCTTTCTCATCGCCGACAATCTCCCTGCCCACAAGGCCATCAAGGTTCGTCAGTGGATCGAAGCCAACAGCGAACGGCTCGAACTGTTTCTGCTGCCTCCGTACGCCCCGGAACTCAATCCCGACGAGTACCTCAATCAGGTTCTCAAAAGCCGTATGGCTCAACAGGCAAAGACCGACTCCGTCTCTGCGCTCAAGAGACAAGTCCGCTCGGTAATGCAATCAATCCGGCGCACCAAAGGCCTCGTGGAATCTTTCTTTCTTAAGGATGAGATCTACTTCGCCGCCCTCTGATTTCCTCTATTTAACTGCCCCCGTAATAAAGGTCCATTTACCAATGGGCCCGGGCGGCTGCCGTCCTGCCAAGGCCCATGAGGGAACCCGCAGGCTCCGTTTCGGCCAATTGATCCAATTCATCCTTCACTGCAAGATCTTGATCAGATCAGTGGTGATTTAAGTCCAAGGCCCGTCTCTAAGTTCGATGATTGGAATCGGCGATCTGTCCATCGCTGAGCAGGCGCGGACGAGGGGCGTGGCCTGCCGGGCCTGCCGCTGCCGGCGATCACGCGTCTGCGACAATTGGCCTCAGCCGTCGGCCGTTGAAAGGCAAACATACAAAGAGGACACATAACGACCCGCAGTTCGATCGGACCAGGGGTCTGACGAAAAGGTCTAGAACCGAGCCGCTGATCTGCGTCTTTGAAGAAGCAGGCAGGTCAGACCGAGCACAGTGAGCAACGTCCTCGAAGGCTCGGGAATGATCTCGATGCCTACATTGTCGAGCACCAGCACGTTGCCGTCATCGTCGCTGTAGTTCGCATCGAGTGAGCGGGTATTGAGCTGGAACTGGAAGCGGTCAGCGTTGGCCAGCGTGCTCACGTTCGCTGGAAGACCCGAAAATGCACTGAGGTTCAGGCTCACCGAAACCGGTCCATTGGTCGTACCTAGCTGGGCTACGAAGGGTGCAAATTCGGGAGAGTTCTGGTTGATACTGATTTGACTGAATACGTTGGCGTTCGATGGATCACGAAAGTTGAGGAAGATATCGACGCTGTTCGGAGCAAACCCATTGGCTGCAATATCAAAGACGATCCTGTAGTCGGACGGAGTGGGGGAATCAAGGTCACCGACGTTGAGTGTGGAGGGGCTGATCGTGGTTCGCAGTCCGCCCCCGTAGTTGCCTGAACCCACAGGCGGAGTGTTCGTGGTGTCAATGGTCGTGAAAACCGAGGTGCCGTTGATTGCGGGAGCAGCACCCTGCATCGACCCGAGCGTTGTCGTGATGACCTGTTGCTGGTTACCCCCAACCTGAAACGTGGAAATTCCCGTGGTAAAGCCGGTAAAATTTTCGATGAAGGTTGCACCATATGCGGGCAGAGCCCCAAGAAGGGGCAACAGAATGGTGAACGATTTTAAAAAGGCGGATCTCATGATGCGGAAGGTAAACTGAGGGAAGGAAGTACAGGGCCAAAGGTGTCGGCCATCGACTCGATGGAGCCTTGGTGAGGAAGTGGATAAGTATCCTTGCGACACATCAAAGTTGTCTTGCCTGAAGGCTTGGCGCAAGAGGTTTATCCGGTAACCGGCAGCGCTGAGCTGACTCCGATCATTGCGACCTCGACTGCGACCAGAAGGTCAGGTTTGTATTCGGTTTGAGCGCCGGTTTCTCTTTTTCGCAGGGCCCCCTGGTCAGCCCCGAGTCAGACCGCTGTCAAGTATCTGAAGTCTAGGCTGTTGTCGAAAGTCCATCTGCGTCAGAGCCCATGTTACCGCTCATGGTTCAAGAAGGAGGCACGCCCCGGCCAACCAGCCGGAGTAGGATCATGCCCCCGATAGGCACATGCCGGAGGACGCCCCCCTTAGGACCTGGACTTGGACCTGCCGAATCTTCGGATGGCCAGGTTGCATCGTGCTACGGTCCGACCTCGAGGAATCCCTCGAGCTGGCGGATCCGCGTTGGGTGACGCATTTTACGAAGGGCCTTGGCCTCGATCTGCCGGATGCGCTCACGAGTCACGTTGAACTGCTTGCCCACCTCCTCGAGCGTGCGGCTGTAGCCGTCGACCAGTCCAAATCGCTGCTCGAGAACGTGGCGCTCCCGTTCGGTGAGGCTGTCGAGAACGTCTTCGAGCTTGTCCTTGAGCATGGCCATGCCGGTCTGCTCAATGGGATTCTCGGCGGTGTTGTCCTCGATGAAGTCTCCGAAGCTCGAATCCTCTCCTTCGCCCACGGGCGCCTGGAGAGAAATCGGCTGTTGGGCCATCTTCAGGACCTGCCGGACTCGGCTCACGGGTAGATGGATCTCCTCGGCGATCTCATCGGAGCTTGGCTCGCGACCGTACTCCTGAACGAGCTGCTTCTGGACCCGCATGAGCTTGTTGATCGTCTCGATCATGTGGACGGGAATCCGGATCGTGCGCGCCTGATCGGCAATGGAGCGGGTGATTGCCTGGCGAATCCACCAGGTGGCGTAGGTCGAGAACTTGTAGCCGCGGCGGTACTCGAATTTCTCGACTGCCTTCATCAGGCCCATGTTGCCCTCCTGAATCAGATCGAGGAAGGAAAGGCCGCGATTGGTGTACTTCTTCGCGATGGAAATGACCAGCCGGAGGTTCGCCTCGATCATTTCGGTTTTGGCACGGAGTGCTTCGCCGAGCCAGAACTGCAGCTCCTCGAAACGCTGCTCGAAAGCGGGGACGTCGTGCCAGGTCGCTTCGAGAAAGTCGGCTTCAGCCGTGGCGCGCTCATTGCCGCCAAGTTCGCTGATTCGGCGGCACTCCTCACTCCAGTTGTCGCAGATGCCGGCCATGTCTTCGGTTACCTTGTAGCGGAAGTAGAAGCGGTGGTAGGCCTTGCTGATCTCGCCGAGAGCCGTTTCGTAGTTCCCAGTTTGGGTGGCGGTCGCATTCTTTTCCCCGCGCTTGACGATGGCGATGCAGGCTTTGCCCATCTTGTCACGGGCATCGCTGACCCGCTGCGACAGCCGACCGAGGTTCTTGGCGTAGCGCTCTCGGTTGGTGACTTTCTTATCGATGGTGACCCGGTCGATGCGCTCCTTGCCCTCGGCGAGTTGCCCCGCGAGATCCAGATACTCATCGGCGGTAAAATTGAAGTGTGTCAGGTGGTGAGCGACTTCCTTCTCGGCGGCTTCGATCCGCTTGGAAATCTCGATCTCCTCCTCTCGCGTGAGAAGAGGCACGCGCCCCATCTGCTTGAGGTACATCCGAACGGGGTCATCAAGAGAATCAAGGCGCTCTTCGGGCTTCCGAGTCTTGGCGGTCTCAGCGGCCCGTGCGGGTTTGGCTGCGGAAGCCGAGTCGATCTCGGAACTGTCGATGAGGCGAAATTCCATTCCCTCGAGCCGCTCGATCACCGCTTCGATGACCTCGGGCGTCGCTCCTTCGGCGGGGAGAGCATTGTTGAGATCGTCGAAGGTGAGATATTCCTGCTTCTTGGCAAGCAGGACGAGATCCTTGATTCGCGCCTGAACGGTGGGGTGATCGACACGATCCAGAGTCTTGGTGTCCTCTGCTCCCGTTGCCACCTTGGTGCCTTGTGCACTACCGTCCTGATTTCCGAGATCGTCCGAAGTCGCTCTCACTGCCTCTGACTCGGCCGCATCCTCGCCGGATCCATTGGTTTTGTTCTCTTCGTTCTGACTGCTTTTTTGACTCATGATGGAGGCGGTGGGGCGTTGATGGAGGAGGGATCCCAGACCGAGGATTACTCGTTGGAAAAATCATCCCGAACGGCGGGATGGGGGAGCGGATTGCTAGATCCCAGGGACGGGACCTTCGCGACATCGAAAGAGGATGCGCCACAACGCGAAGTCTGATCTTGATCTTGGTCTTGACCGGGCGCTCCCGAACGGGGAGTCTGCCATTGCGTGAATCTGGGATCGAAGGCCTGCATCGGAGACGGAGGGAGATTCAGGGTACCGATTCTCGCTCGAAGTCCAAAAAGGTCACCGCGAGGGACTTACAAATCAAGAAATTCTTTATCGAGGTCCTCGAGGCGCAGAAGAAGCTCGTTTCGACGGGAAGACCCCAGAGCCGGGTCTCGCAGTTCGGCTCTCGCCGCCGCCATCAGCTGCCGGAGCCGCTGCTGCTCGAGAGCGGTCAGCAGTGCCCTTGCGTGGCCTTCGCCTCTCTTCGCGAGCAGCGCCTTCCGGCAGAAGCGAATTTTTGCCTGGTCATCGGGCTCCAAGTTGGCAAGAAAAGTCCCCACGCTGCCCGCGTCGTCAGGATCAAAACGACCGAGCCAAACCTTCTGCAGAATCCCACTTTCCGGCACCTCGCTGAGGATGGTCTCCATCTCGGACTTCATCAGCCAGGCCTTGGCCTCGGCGTCCTCCAGAGCCAGGCGGCAGAGTTCGGCGACAGCCCGGTTGAGGACCGGGATCTCGGTGGGCTCCGCGATGCTCTCCTCGTCTTCCGGGGGAGCCACCTCGCCTCTCACCTCCTTGCGCCGCTCGCGGGCTTCTCCATAGCTGCGCTGCCGCTCGGCAGCGCGGGTCACCCGGTCCTGAAAGGTGGCCTTCTCCAGCGATAGCCGGAGACTGAGCTTGTCGATCGCGCCATCCTGGAGAACACGGTCGGGAATCCTCGCAACCGTCTCCGCAAGTTCCTCGGCGAGTCGGGCGCGGTCGCGCGAACTGTTCAGGTCGAGCTGCTCCCCGCGCTTCTCGATCTGAAAGTCGTAGAACTCGGGAGCCTCCGCAAGGAGCGCCGAAAACGTCTCGACGCCCTGCTCGCGGATCAGCGTGTCAGGGTCCTGACCCTCCGGCATCCGCGCCGCTCGAACCGTCAGCCCGGCCTCGGCGAGAATCCCAAAGGTCCGCACCGCCGCCTTGTAGCCTGCGGGGTCGGCATCGAAGCAGATCACCACCTCCGCGGCGTGGCGTTTCAGGATCTTGGCGTGCTCCTCGGTAAAAGCGGTCCCCAGCGCGGCGACGACGTTTTCCACGCCATGCTCAAAGGCCGTGATGAGATCGAGCTGACCTTCGCAGACGATGGCGCGGTCCGCCTTGAGGATCGCCCGCTTGCTTCGGTCGAGGCCGAAGAAGGTGCGGCTCTTCACGAAAAGAGGGGTCTCCGGCGAGTTGAGGTACTTCGCCATCTTGGCCTCGGGGTCCAGGAGACGACCACTGAATGCGATGACGTCGCCATGGTCGTTGCGGACCGGAAACATCAGTCGGTCGCGGAACCGCGGGTACCCGCCCTGACCGTCCCCCCGTGCCCCGAAGATGCCCGCCTCGATGAGGTCCTCGTCCGTGGCCCCCTGTTCTTCGGCCCACTTCCGGTGTTCGTTGTCGTAGGCCGGCGCGTAGCCAAGCAGCCAGGACCGAGACACCTCGGAGTCGATGCCTCGGCCCTTGAGGTAGCTGCGCACCCGTTCGCCGCCCGGACCCCGGTCGCGCATCAGGAGCCGGTGATACCACTCCGCCGCCTTGTTGTGGAGACGCGCCAGTTCGCCACGTCGCTTCCGGCGCCGCTCCATTTCTGGATCGTAGGCATCCTCCGTGATGGGGATCCCCGCCTTTTCCGCGAGCTGCTTGGCAGCCTCGACGAAGTGGAGACCCTCCATCTTCATGAGAAAGGTGATCGCACTCCCGCCCTCGCCGCAGCCAAAGCACTTGAAGCTCTGCCGACCCGGACTGACATTAAAAGAAGGCGTCTTCTCGGTGTGAAAAGGGCACAGTCCGGTATAGTTCGCCCCCGACCTGCGCAGGGCCACCTTCGCTCCGATGAGACCGACGATGTCGGTCGCGTGCTTGATCTCTTCGATCGTCTCTTCCGGAATGTGGGCCATCAGGGGTGGGGAGGGGAGCGGAATGCTGGACGGGCTTGGCGAACAGGTCGAGAGAGAACGCTGTCGACCGCTCCGATTCCCTTTGTCCGCGACTCATGGGCAGTTAGACTATCAGCGGAATGAAAACAACCCACCGGCATCTTCTTGGTACTCTTTTGATTCTCGTGCTGAGCGTTTTCGGAGGAGCACTTCATGCGCAGGAAGCGGTGGGGGAGCCTTCCGAGAATGACCTTCTCGGCAAGACCGTGGTCGTGAAAGTCACCGACGCCCTTCTCGGGGACAGCCTTGCCAGAGGCGGCATCGAGAAGGTGCTGGCTGCGGCACCTTCTCGGGGACAGCCTTGCCAGAGGCGGCATCGAGAAGGTGCTGGCTGCGGCGGAGGCAGAGAAGGCGGCCGCCGTCGTGCTGGAGATCGACTGTCGCTCCGGTGATCCTGCCGACGCCCTCGATCTCATGGAGAGCATCTCCGCCCTGGAAATTCCCACCGTCGCCTGGGTCAACCGTTCCGCGACCTCGGGCGGTGCATGGATCGCCCTCGGCGCCGACCGCATCTATCTCATCCCCGGCGGTCGGATCGGAGGAGCGGCACCCGTTCTTCCCGGCGGAGGAGACGCGGAGGCCGTTCAGGAGAGCCGCCTGGCCCAGATGGAATCGGTCGCCAAGGCTCGGGTGCGGGGCGTCGCCAAGGCCCAGGGCCATCGTCCGGCCGTCGCCGAAGCCTTCGCGGATGCCGATGAAGTTCTTGAGATCGAAAGTGAGGTTCTCAGCGCAGAAGGCGAACTTCTCGTCCTCGATAGCGAAGAGGCGGCCCGGCGTTTTGGCGGCGAGACTCTGCTCGCCGAAGGCACCGCCTCCAGTCTCGATGAAGTCCTCGAGAAAGCGGGATTCGACGGCGAGGTGCGGCGCATCGGCAATCCGGCCCAGTTTGCCCGGGATCTCCGCCGCCAGAGCGAGCCGGGTTCTGCTCTTGCTGCTGGGAGCGACAGCGAAGGCCCAGTCGACGACATGGCCGAGGAGGAAGTAAGCGCGTTCAAGACTAAAGAGGCCGCTTTCACCGGGAAAGTCGTCGTCATCCCGATCGGCGAGTCCAATCTGATGAGCAGCCAGCGGTTCCGTTTCATGCTCCGCATGCTGGATCGAGCTGATGAGGAAGGTGCTGCGGCCGTCGTCTTCGACATGGACACTCCCGGCGGACTCGCCTGGGACACCAACACCCTCATGGCCCGACTTCAGCGTCTCAAAGTCCCGAGCTACTCCTTCGTCAACACGCGCGCGCTCTCTGCGGGCGCCCTGATCAGTTGTGCGACCGATGCAATTTACATGGCGCCCAGCGGATCGATCGGAGCCGCCGCTGTCGTCAATTCGGGGGGCAGTATCGGCGAGACCGAGCGCGCCAAATACGACAGCGCCTTCGACGCGATGTCTCGAGGCGCCATCCGCGAAAAGGGCTACCACCTCGACATCGTCAAAGCGATGAAGATCCCCTCCGACAAGGTCATCGAGGTGGGTGGGGAAGAACTTGTCGGGGTCGGCGAGATTCTGACTCTCGACGCCCGACAGGCGGTGATGCCCTACAAGGGGAGCACCGTTCTGGCCCGCGGCATCGTCCCCAGCATTGATGCCCTCCTCGCTGCGGAAGGCATCGAGGCCGAAACCGTCGAGGCCGAGCCGCTCGGCTTCGAGCGGATCGCCCAGTGGATCACCCTCCCCGTCGTCACTTCGCTCCTGCTCGCCGTTGGAGCTCTCGGCGGCTGGACCGAGTTGAAGGCACCGGGTTTTGGGATCGCCGGCGGCATTTCCCTGATCGCCTTCTCCCTGTTTTTCTTCGGGCATTACATCGCCGGATACCTCGCCGGATGGGAAGCCATCGCCATGCTCGTCTTCGGCGTCTTCCTGATCGTCGTCGAGATTTTCCTTCTTCCGGGGATGCTGATCTTTGGGGTCACCGGCGCCCTCCTCGCCGTCGCAGGCCTCGTCTACACGATGGCCGGTCTCGACTTTCGGATGCCCGGCTGGTCCGTTGAAGAGGTGACCGTCGGCACCTTTCACTGGCCCATCATCAATCTTGGCGTTGCCATGATCGCCTCGGTCATCGGAGTTCTGGTGCTGATGAGATTTCTTCCTGAAACCAAGCTGATGAACCGTCTCATTCTCGGTGCCGAGGTTCAGGGTGGTACCGCGCAGGGTGATCAGCCGAAGGCCTCTGCGAGTGGCCCGAGGGAAGGTCTCCGGGAATGGATCGGAGAAGAGGGGGTCGCCGAAACGCCGCTGCGCCCCGCCGGCCGGGTCCGCTTCCAAGAGACGGTCGTCGACGTCATTGCCGATAGCGGCTGGATCGACGCTGGTTCGCCCGTCCGCGCCATCAGCCAGCAGGGTGGGGAAGTCGTCGTCGAGGAGATCGGGTAGTCATCAAAGCCATGAAAGAGATCCGCTGCCGTAACTGCGACGTGCCGCTGGGGAAGGCCACTTTGTGCCGGACCGAGGAAGTGTGGGGCTGAACTGGACCGACAAACTCAAGTTCAGTAAATGGAAAATCGAGAGTTTGAAAACATGGCCGACCTTCCAGTATCGATGTCCCGAGTGTGGCCTCATCGAGACCTACGCTGACCTCGACGACCCGAAGTAGGTTCCGCAGAATCGACAGCGTTCTCTTGTAGAAAAGGAGTCCGACTCTCGGTCAATTCCCGAGTCACGCCGCAGGTACTCGGACAACCTCAGCCCCCCAGACAGCAGGTCACACTGCCGATACGCATTTTCTGTGCATTGCGGAGAAGCACGGCGCAGTCTTCGCAACGCTCGACGAAGAGATTCCAGGGGCACTCCCTCTGCCCAAGACCGGCCTTCCCCAGCAATTGACTTTCCGAACGTCGAAAAGAGCATCAGGCGGGCGACCCGTGCTGGCCAAGGCGTCAGTAAGTACGGAAAGCTTGACGATCTGGAAAGAAAATGGAACGGTTCGCGCGATGCGATTTATCGTCCTAACCCTTCTTGCGGCAATGGTGCTGCTCTCTTCCATGGCTCAGGCGAAGGTGGATCGTGTGATCATCGACGCCGGACACGGGGGCCACGACAAGGGAGGAAGTCATCTCACGGTCTATGAAAAGCACCTTGCGCTCGACACGGCAAGGCGGCTCGAACTGATCCTCGAGGCGCAGGGTATTCCCGTCACGATGGTTCGCACTCGCGACAAGTTCGTCGAATTGGATGACCGGGCGAGGATCGGCAACCGTTATCGGAACTCCCTCTTCATATCGATTCACTACAACTGGACGTCGAAGAGTTCGATCCGCGGAATCGAGACCTACTACTATCATTCGGAGAGCTATCCTCTGGCGAAGTACGTGCACCGCGGCATGCTCGCCCAGACGGGAGCGAGCAGTCGATTCATCAAGAAGAGAGGCTTCCGCGTCGTCCAGGCAACCACCAAAAATCCCGCGATTCTTGTCGAGTGCGGCTTCCTTAGCAACAGCACCGAGCGCAACCGCTGCATGAAGGGGTCGTACCGTCAGAGCCTCGCCGAAGGCATCGCCAAGGGAGTTCTCGCCTACCGGTGGGTCTATCGCTAGGAGTGGTTCTCGGGGGGGCGCGCATCATCCCAGTGAGCCTTCATCTTCCTCACGCTCCTTGGGAGCCTGGGGCCAATAGCGCTTGGTGAAGGTCGTGCGACGTGGGGAGTTCCTGCCACCGAGAGGAGCATTTCAAGAGACCCCGATGACCGTGCCTTCAGGTGGAGTGTGGCGTCCCGGCGCGCTGGCGTCGCCAGAGGAAGAGGGGCGTGCTTCGCCCGC
>ENA-ORXT01003211-ORXT01003211.1-marine-metagenome-genome-assembly--contig:-NODE-3211-length-18331-cov-5.812918_pt1 | contig 18331 bp, 12 predicted proteins | sample MGYA00237868_ERZ511482 | MGnify/ENA metagenome assembly ERZ511482 | reverse complement strand
GGCCAAAGAGATTTTGACCGAAGCGTAATCGTTAATGCGGTCGTAGGTGGTTTCGGCAGTTGCCATAAATATCACCTGCTCCTTTTATATTGCGTTATTGAGTGTCGGGTGTCTGTTTTGTGTTTGGTTCGGGAGGCTGAGGCTGTGCCCGAGACCTACACCGCGACGATCATGTCGACGGTGTAATCATTGCTGTTCTGTAGGTAGGTTTTGGTCAGAGCTTCGACCTACCGGAGAACATTTAACCGCGTCGTTTTTCAAGCTGCATGTTCAACGCGAGTCCACGGATTTCATTGGTCAGCACGTCGAAGGATGCCGGTGTGCCAGCCTCCAGCGTGTTCTCACCTTTGACCATCGATTCGTAGATCTTGGTTCGGCCTTCCACGTCATCTGATTTCACCGTCAGAAGTTCTTGAAGAATGTAAGCGGCACCGTAAGCTTCCAACGCCCAAACTTCCATCTCGCCGAATCGCTGACCGCCGAAACGAGCTTTTCCGCCCAGCGGTTGCTGTGTGATTAACGAGTAAGGTCCAGTGCTCCGTGCGTGGACTTTGTCGTCTACTAAGTGATGCAGTTTCAGCATGTAGATGTAACCGACCGTGGTTTCCTGCCCACAACGCTGACCGGTGCGGCCATCGTAGAGGTAGTGTTTACCGTGGCGAGGCAATCCCGCTTCTTCTAAGCAGTTGTTGATGTCTTCTTCGGAGGCACCATCGAAAACAGGTGTCAACGCTTGGAAGCCAAGCTTCGATCCGGCCCAGCCAAGATGCGTTTCGAGAATCTGTCCCACGTTCATCCGCGAAGGAACGCCCAGCGGATTGAGCATGATCTGGATCGGCGTACCGTCTTCCAAATAGGGCATATCTTCGACAGGAAGAATCTTAGAGATCACACCCTTGTTACCGTGACGACCGGCCATCTTATCGCCGACCGAAATCGTACGCTTGGTGGCGATGTAAACCTTCACCATCTGCAACACACCACTACGAAGCTCGTCGCCGCGTTTCATGCTGTTGACAGTACGATCGCGTTCATCCATCGAACGTTCAACGGCAGGCCATTTGTCATTGTAGATTTGGTTGACCTGTTTGATCTTATCGTCACTACGCATACCTTCGGTGACGGTTTTGAGCCGGAAGATTTGAGCCTTTTCTGCGACAAACTTTGGATCTTGGTCACGCACTAACGGTGTTTCATCTTCGTCGGTCAGCGTTTTTCCGATTAGCGTTTCGATCTCGACGATCATTTCGCCAAAGGTCTCCGCCACACGCTCGTTACCATCGGCTTCGGCAGCAGCCAAATCCTTCTCGAAGACTTTTCGTTCTTCGTCTGAAAGGCTGATCCGGCGCGAGAACCGCTGCGCGTCGATGACGATGCCTTCGATGCCCGAAGAAACTTCCAGCGAATCGTTTTTGACGTCTTCACCCGCGCGACCAAAGATCGCGTGCAAAAGCTTCTCTTCGGGTGTTAACTCGGTCTTCGATTTCGGCGAAACCTTCCCGACCAAAATGTCGCCAGGTTTGACGAACGTACCCACTTGGATAATTCCATTTTCATCGAGATCGCGAAGTGCTTTCTCACTGACGTTGGGAATATCGCGCGTGAACTCTTCACAACCTAACTTCGTATCACGCACCTCAACGTCGAACTCTTCGATATGGATCGAGGTATAGGTGTCGTTCTTTACAAGTTCTTCGCTGATGATGATCGCATCTTCGTAGTTGCAACCGTCGAATGACATGAAACCAACAAGAACATTTCGCCCCAGCGCCAACTGACCTTTATAAGTCGCCGCACCATCGGCGATGATTTCGTCGCGTTCAACTTTTTGGCCCGGGACCACCAAAGGTTTTTGGTTTTGGCAGGTCCGTTCGTTGAGACCGACGTACTTTTTCAGTGGGTATACATCGTTGCCAATTTCGATGCGTGTTGAATCAACGTAGCTGATCTTTCCCGCTCTTTTGGCTTTGACGATCATGCTGGAGTTCTCTGCAACGCGGCGCTCCATGCCCGTTCCAACGATCGGAGGCTCAGCCACCAACAAAGGAACGGCTTGCCGCTGCATGTTGGAGCCCATCAACGCACGGTTGGCGTCATCATGCTCCAAGAACGGAATCAAACCAGCCGAAACGCCAACCATTTGAGCCGGCGCGATGTCCATGTACGTAACGTCCTCGGGAGCCGCCAATTCAAAGTCAGCGCGGAAACGCGCGATGATATTCCCGGCCAGATGCTTATTGGGAATAATTGCTCCGGCGTCATCGACCGGCGTATCCGCAGGAGCCACATAAGCCTCCGTCTCTTCGTCGGCGCGGAGCCAAGCAACTTCGTCGGTGACCTTGCCTTTTTTTACAACGGCGTAAGGTGTCACCAAGAAACCATAATCATCCACGCTGGCGTAAATCGCCAAAGATGAAATCAAGCCAATATTGGTGCCTTCAGGCGTCTCGATCGGGCAAATCCTGCCGTAGTGAGAAATGTGAACGTCACGTACCTCGAAACCGGCACGTTTACGGTTCAAACCGCCGGGGCCAAGGGCTGACAAACGGCGTTCGTGAGTCAACTGCGACAGCGGGTTGGTCTGATCGACGACTTGAGAAAGTTCACCACGACCGAAGAAGTAATCAATCGCTGCGGAGATACTTTTTGGGTTCACCAAACTACGCGGCGTCATGTCGTCGACTTCTTTGAGGCTCATCCGTTCCTGAACGGTACGGCGAAGCTTCAAGAAACCTTTTCGCATTTCATCACACGCCAATTCGTCAATCGTACGAAGACGGCGATTGCCTAAGTGATCAATATCGTCGATGAAGGCATCGGTGCCGGGCGTCGATAGATCCAAGATATACTGGATCGAAGCGAGGATATCGTCAGGACGAAGTGTCATTTCCTTTTCGCTGACACCGAGATCCAATTTCCGGTTGATGCGGAAACGTCCGACGCGCCCTAATCGATAACGATTAGTGTCGAAGAACTTTTCGTGGAACAGTGTGCGAGCCTTCTCCAAAGCCGGCGGGTTACCCGGACGCAAGCGTTGGTAAATACGCAGCAATGCTTCTTCGTGGCTGGATGTGTTGTCTTCAGACAGCGAATTGAAGATCAGCGGCGACTTGGGAGCCTGCATAATCTCGATCACCTTCAATTCTGAAGAGCAAATCGTTTCGGCCGTTTCCTTGGTGATCTTCTTGCCCGCTTCGACAATGATTTCGCCAGCGCGGCTGCTGGCACCTGGATAACAGATGTCATCGACTGCAATTTTTCCTTCGAGCTTCGCAACGCTCCGTCCGTCAAGAACTTTTACCTTCATCGTTTCGTAGAACGCGCGAAGGATGTCAGAGTCTTCACTGAATTTAGGATCCATCGCACGCAACAACGTCAGCGCCGAGAATTTACCGCTTTGGTCGATCCGAACCGTCAACGCGTCTTTTTTGGTAACGTTGACTTCAATCCAGCTACCGCGTTCGGGGATGACGCGGCATGAAGGCATTTTACGATCGGACGTCGTATCGGATTCCAACACGAAGTCGATGCCCGGGCTACGATGCAACTGGCTAACGACGACGCGTTCGGCACCGTTAATGATGAATTCACCGCCGCCCATCATGATGGGAATGTCACCAAGATAGACTTCCTCTTCCACCGGTTGTTCTTTCTCAAGGCGCAACCAGACGCGAAACGGTTGACCGTAGGTCATCCGCAACTGGCGGCACTCTTCAGGCGTGAAACGAGGCTTGCCCAGTTCGTACCGCACATAGCTGAGGGCAAGTTTTTTGTCATAGCTTTCGATCGGAAAAATTTCTTGCAGGACACCTTCGATGCCATGCAGTTTTCGTTTTTCTGGATCGCCTTCGTTTTGCAAGAAGGCACGATAGCTGTGTGTTTGGATTTTCGTTAAATCTGGCGGCACGTGATAATCACGACCACTTCCAAATGTACGAACAGTCTCAGGCTGTAATCTTCGCTCTACAGGGGTTGCCATATGCGCAGAATCTCCGGATCAGATTTAGGCAAAAACGGGGCGACTGGACAGGTCGCTGTTTTGTAAGAATTGAACTAACAACACAACGCATCTAGCACACTTAACTGCTGGGCGAAATCTAAAAAGTGTGCGGGACGTAAGCATGTAGCTCCAAAAAAAATAACATCTCTTGGTTGACCCAAGTCGACAATCTCATGTTGCCATGAAACGCCGATTGCTCTAAAAGTAATTAGACTTTGGATCCGCCCAAGCACTTTTGGTCTCGACTTTAACAATCGTTAGCAGCGAAATCGCAGTCAACAACGTCAGGGCCTATGAGTCTCTTCAACGCTAGTAAAATCATGCATTATCAAATGCAAAAACGTCGCGAATTGTCGCGCTGATAACCTTTTAAAACACGCCTGCAAACCCCAAGACATAGCGGAAGCAAAGGTTGCTCGCATACCTAAGTTATCATTGACCCATAGTTATAACCCAATACCGTGTCAAATTACTACACCGGTTTTAGGCGACTGTGAGGCTTTAAACCAAATATAGTCGGAGTCGGCACGTCGTGTTCGCTTCGCTCAGCTCGCCAAATTTCACTTCGAACCCTGCCAATATTGCCGAATCAATCTTCGGAAAACGGCCAACGGACTGCGGGTCACCTTTAGCAGGTTGCAGCGAAGTAATAACCGCCGTTTGGACTGTGTGAAATCCAAGCCCGACTATGCGAAACAAGACTGGCACCAGTCAATCTGGGCCAGTCTCGAGACACTGTGTCTATTGAACCACGTCGCAAACCGTTCTAATTCTTTGCTTAGTTGCCAGTGCCAAACAGATAAGTTTAGCACCGAATTAGTAAATCAGAGTCCGGAACTCGACAAAGTTACCTTTGAATGCACCGGCTTTGATTCGATCTGCAAGCAGAACTATTTAAGTTCTACGCTACCGCCAGCGGCTTCAACGTCTGCTTTGATTTTGTCGCACTCTTCTTTCGAGGCGGCTTCTTTAAGCGTTGCTGGGCAACCTTCGACCATTTTCTTGGCTTCCATCAAAGAAGCTCCTGTGATCGTTTTGACGACCTTTACAACGTCAAGTTTCTTGTCGCCGAATCCTGTGAGAACCACGTCGAACTCGGTTTGGGCTTCGGCAACTTCTTCGCCACCACCGCCACCGCCGCCACCACCACCGCCACCGCCGCCACCGGCAGCAGCTTCGATTTTGTGCTCTTCCTTCAAGTACTCGCTCAATTCGCGAGCTTCCTTGAGGGTCAAACCGGCGATCTTATCGCCCATTTCTTTTGTTGCTGCGGAAAACTCCATGACTGCTTCTTCTGACATCTCATCAACCTTTCAAATTTGACCCAGCCAAGCCGCGGAAGCTAACCGAAGGTCAAAATTAACTAATACTCTTTGTTCAACAAACACAATAAGTTCGAACGACCCAAATCCGCTGCTTGGCATTCGATATATCCAGCTTTCACATTCGACCACAACATCGCCGTGGTCAAACCCGAAAGAATTATTCTCCTTTGTCAGCCAGCGTTTTCACCTGAGCCGCCAATTGACCACCAGGGCCAATCAGTTGAGCAGACAATTGACCACCAGGGCCTAAGATTTGGCCAACCAATTCACTAAGTTGCTCATCGCGATTTGGCCATTTACTGACTCTTGCGACACCAGCGGCATCGAGTTTCTCGCCATCCATGACTCCGCCGAGCGACGAGAAGTTCTCGAAGCTGTCTTCATCCTTATCAAGTGCCGCGGCCTCTTTTACCAACGACACAAAATCTTCAGAACCCCACATCACTGCCGCATTGCCATCGACGCCTTCAAAAGCGGACGCCAATGGTTTGCCAGCAAATGCACGGCGAGCCAGGCTGTTTTTAACAACCATCAGCCGAATGTTCTTTTCACGCAAACGCTTGCGGAGAGCACTGGTTGAATTCGCATTCATGCCAATCACGTTGACAACAACACATTCTTCAACGTCTTCCAAACGGCTGGCTAGATCGTTAGTCAGCAGGTCTTTTACGTATTTACTCATGGCTTAACTTTTCAACTTTGTTTTGTCGAGTTTCTAAGTGTCCGAACTCGTCAAGAGTTTTGTTTTGAACGGGTGCTTAAGAGATCCTGACGACTTCCGCTACGCAGCAATCTGAATGCCAGGGCTCATCGCCGCCGAAACTGAAATCGTTTTGATATAGATTCCTTTGATCGCGTTCGGCTTAAGCGTATCAATAAAGTCCAGAAACGCTTGAATGTTCTCTTGTAGCTTAGGAGCGTCGAAACTCAATTTTCCAACAACAACATGAACGTTTCCACCGTCGTCGTTTCGGAATTCGACCTTACCAGCTTTGTATTCTTCTACTGCTTTGCCAACATCAGGGGTCACTGTTCCCGCACGCGGAGCAGGCATCAACCCTCTTGGACCAAGCACGCGGCCCAGCGGACCCACGACACCCATCATGTCGGGTGAGGCGATGCAAACGTCGAAGTCCAGCCAGCCGCCGGAGATCTTTTTCGCCAGGTCTTCTTGTCCGACCTCGTCAGCACCTGCTGCCTTGGCGGCTTCGGCGGCGGCGTCCTTGGCGAACACGACGATCCGCTGAGTCTTGCCGATGCCGTTAGGAAGTACCAACGATCCACGAACCAACTGGTCGGCTTGCTTGGCGTCGATGCCCAAATTCATATGGATTTCGACAGTTTGATCGAATTTTGTGCCTTCGAAAGTCTTTAGTAACTGGACAGCTTTGTCGAGTGTGACCGGATTTTCGGGGACTGTTTCTAACAGTGCCTTAAAGCGTTTTGATTGTGCCATGATTATTCCATGTCCAAAGTTGAGTCTCTGGAGGCAAAAAATTTGAATCTTGAAAGGGCGTATCTTAGGAATCTTGCCAAAAAACGATAGGCGAAAATTGGGTATAAAGCCAAGATTCGTCGATTTCGCGTTGATTAGCTGTCAACCACACCGGTGTCGTCATCGGCACCGGTGCCTGCGAACTTAATTATCCCTCGACCAACAGCCCCATGCTACGAGCTGTGCCTTCGACCATACGGACCGCTGTGTCCATGTCGCTGGCGTTGAGGTCAGCCATCTTCTTGTTACAGATATCTTCGATCTGAGCACGTGTTACTGTGCCGACTTTGTCACGATTGGGAACACCTGAGCCTTTGGCGATACCGGCCGCTGCCTTGAGCAAAGCGGCCGCAGGCGGGCTTTTGGTAACGAATTCGAACGAGCGATCGTTGAAAACCGTCACAATCACAGGAATCGGCGTTCCGTTGTATTCTTTGGTTCGGTCATTGAACTGCTGGACGAACTGCCCCAAGTTGATACCGAACTTACCGAGCGAGGTACCGACCGGAGGAGCCGGAGTTGCTTGGCCGCCGGGGATTTGGAATTTTGCTTCGCCTGTTACTTGCTTTGCCATCTGACAATTCTCTTATTATTCAATATCTGGTGGAGTTGTAGTCTCACGCGCCGGAGCTTCACTGCTGTTTAAGCGGCTGAGCAGTCCTTCGCCTTCGAAAATTCTAATTCACTTTTTCAGCGTGCCAATGGTCCATATCGACGGGGTTGGGACGACCGAAGATGTCAATCATAACTTCAATACGGCCGTTGCGTTCGTCGATGCTGGAAATGTCGCCTTCGTAGTTCTGGAAATAGCCTTCCTTGATGCGAACACGTTCGCCGATCTTGAACGGGATTGCCGTTTTGATCGCTTCTTCTTCGCCCTGCTCCTCGGGGCGCGCCGCTTGGAGAATCCTGTCGATCTCCGGTTGAGTCAGTGGTGCAGGTCGACCTGATGCGCCGGCGAAGTCGCCGATACCTGAAGTCTCCCTAACCAAAAACCATGAGTCATCGTTGATCGCCATATTGACGACAACGTAACCCGGATAAAGTTTCCGTTTGGTGATTCGTTGCTTGCCATCTTTTTTGAATTCACGAACGTCTTCGGTTGGGACTAAAACCTCGCCAAAGTAATGTTCCATCCCCGCCTGTTTAACCTGGCGTTGAAGGTTCTCGCAGATCCCTTTTTCGCGGTTGACTTGGACCTTGAGGATATACCAGTCCATTTCAATCGCCTCCTCGACTTCGGCAACCTCTTCCACGAACTCTTCGATGGGGCTGGCTGAATCATCGCCGGCCTCTTCTGTGATTTCGTAGTCATCATCGACGATGTCGTCGGCGCTGAATTCTAAATCGGCTGGATCGACCCGAGCGTCGTCAACTTCTTCTACGTTCTCTTCTTGAGCCACGGTATCATCCTGCACTTCGTCGACAGCGCCTTCGTCGACAGCGCCTTCGTCGGCTGGTGATTCCTGCACAGCTTCATCGGCAACGGCTTCGCTTTGAACCGCTTCCTCAGAGATTTCTGCTTGTTGGTTTTCGTCTGACATGTTGATCTTTCTAGTACCTAATCCCGATGATTTGGAAGAGTAATGTCCAGAAGGTGTCAAAGATGAAAAGCACCAACGCCATGAAGAAAATCACGAAGATAACGACCAAGGAGGCTCGTTTTAGCTGCTCGCGACTGGGCCACGTGACCTTATTAAGCTCCGCCTGCACAGAGATTAAAAAGTCTGCAAACCTTGTGTAGTTGACCACGCGATAAGCAAACCAGAATCCGATTGCTGCGGTAACCGCACCCAGCGTGAGTCGGCCGGTAGACGTCGATGTCCATGTTGAATTGTAGAGCTCGAAAGCGACCAAGCACACCAAAATAGCAATCGACAGAAATGTCACTTGCCTGACCATTCGGCCTTGGTTCGGTTTATATAAACCAATCTGAAACAGCTCGCTGATGAAGCTGCTCTTGTCATTTTCTTTTGAAACTGAACTCATTGGAAACCTATCCAGCTGATTGTCTTATCATCCTGAAGCGGACGACAGCCGAGAATATTGATTGGACGTTGCGTTGTGTGGCTTGTCACCACTTGCCGCTTGGCAAAGTGGATTCAAAACCCACGCTACCTTACATAACTTTTAAGCTCAGCAAAATATTGATTGAGCCACTGCAAACAGGGGCGGAGGGACTTGAACCCGCAACCGCTGGTTTTGGAAACCAGTGCTCTACCGATTGAGCTACACCCCTTCACCGATAAAGCCTAAAAGCGTCCCGCAAAACGGGACGCTTCGAGCTCTATAACAATCTGTGCCAAGGGGCGACTCTAGCTGACGATCTTGGTGACAACACCAGATCCAACCGTACGGCCACCTTCGCGAATCGCGAAACGAATACCATCGTCCATCGCAATTGGCTTCTGCAATTCGATCGACAACTTCACGTTATCGCCAGGCATGCACATTTCTGCGTCTACCAAGTTAGCCGTTCCTGTTACGTCCGTTGTGCGGAAGTAAAACTGAGGTCGGTAACCGCTGAAGAAAGGAGTATGACGACCACCCTCTTCTTTGCTCAAGCAGTAAATCTCAGCTTCGAACTTCGAGTGAGGTGTGATTGAGCCAGGCTTGGCCAGGACTTGACCACGCTGAATTTCGTCACGCTTAAGACCACGAAGCAGGCAACCGACGTTATCGCCAGCACGACCTTCGTCGAGAATCTTGCGGAACATTTCCACACCAGTACATGTTGTCTTACGAGGCTCAGCTTCAAGGCCGATGATTTCGACTTCTTCGCCCGTACGCAGAACACCACGCTCGATACGACCGGTAGCCACAGTTCCACGACCTTCGATCGAGAACACGTCTTCGATCGCCATCAGGAAGTCCATGTCTTCGTCGCGCTTTGGCTCAGGAACGTAGGAATCAATCGCGTCCATCAGTTCGCCGATGCACTTCGATGCTTCTGGATCCGAAGGATTGTTAAGCGCTGGCAAAGCACTGCCGCGAACGATTGGAACATTGTCGCCATCGAAGTCGTACTTAGAAAGCAATTCGCGTGCTTCCATTTCAACCAACTCCAACAACTCCTCGTCGTCGACCAGGTCGCACTTGTTCAAGAAAACAACCAACGCTGGAACGTCAACCTGGCGAGCCAAGAGGACGTGCTCTTTGGTTTGAGGCATTGGGCCATCAGCGGCTGAAACGACCAAGATCGCTCCATCCATTTGAGCCGCACCGGTAATCATGTTTTTAATAAAGTCAGCGTGACCGGGGCAGTCAATGTGTGCGTAGTGGCGATTGTCGGATTCGTATTCGACGTGAGCCACAGCGATTGTCACTGTTTTCGTTGCGTCACGCACCGTACCGCCCTTGGCGATATCTGAATAGTTCTTGGCTTCCGCCAGTCCCTTCGCTGCTTGAACTGCAAGAATGGCCGCCGTGGTTGTTGTTTTCCCGTGATCAATATGACCAATAGTACCAACGTTCACGTGCGGTTTTGTCCTCTTAAATTCTTCCTTGGCCATACGACTGATTACCTACTTCTTTTTTCTATTTCTAATTACTAACCAAGTTAACAAGCTGGCCTAGAAACTTAAAAAAGCTTAAAGCCAAACTTCAACACAAGTTTGCCCTGCTGCCTGTCCACACCACAAAAGCAATGCGAGAGAGCTTCAAAACACACTCAAACAAAATAAAAGCTGCTGATGGGAATTGAACCCATGACCTCTTCATTACCAATGAAGTGCTCTACCGCTGAGCTACAGCAGCAGGTTCCAATTCCTCGGCATCTGCTACAAGAGCGGGTAGAGGGAATCGAACCCTCACCACCAGCTTGGAAGGCTGGAGCTCTACCATTGAGCTACACCCGCTGAATCAACAGCCAAATGCCGACTGATCCTAAGACCAGCAGCGGCACAATCTAACAAATGGATCGAAAACCCCAATGGGAATTGGACCAAAAATCTGGATTTCGACCATTTTCGGGCGACTTTCCAGTGTGGCCGAAGTTCCCCGACGCTTACTAGCCCGAGTCACCTAAACCTACGAAGGCAATTTGCCATCGCTCATACTAACCTTTACCGACTGATTCCACGTTTTTCGCCGAAGGTTCTTAGGCCGCGAAGCAGTTAAATCCTTCGGAGAACAGCCAGGGCAATCCCAAGCCAGAAACACACGGACACCGCAATAGATCGGTGACATTATCCAACTTGCCCCGAGCGATCAATTGAGTCGCCTTCAATATATCTATATCGAAAGCAAGACTCGCAAACACGCCTCGGGTTCACGAAGAGGTTCGTTTTAGGATCATTGCCCCCGCTTGAGAGTCCCTAATAGGGGACGCATCAAATGGAGCGGCCATTGTCTGGCCAATTCCAATGATTACTAATTTGGTCGAATCAGCAATCAATTTGCAGGAATCTTTGATCTGTCAGTCGAAGCCTCAATAGAAAAGTGGGAGGAGCAGGATTCGAACCTGCGAAGGCTAAGCCAACAGATTTACAGTCTGTCCCGTTTGACCGCTTCGGTACCCTCCCGAGGTGAGTTACTTAAACTGCCTCGGTCTTTATTTCTATCGCTACGTGTTTCCTTGGATTTGATACAGCTGTTTCAATGCTGCACCGACTAAAAAAAAGAGCCAGCGGAGGGACTTGAACCCACGACCTGCTGTTTACAAAACAGCTGCTCTGCCAACTGAGCTACGCTGGCTGACTTTTAAACGCCGTAACTATAAAGACTTCCCATTTTGTGACAATACGGATGATACAGATTTGAGCCGGAAATCGCAAAACCGGTTCGCGATCAATTCTCTGACCGCAAAAAATAGGCTCAAAGAACCATTTGCGTCTTCACGAAGCTTAAATTTCGTCCTTGCCAGCGTTCATCTATAGCCTTATTTCCCGTTTGACTAAATTTGGTCGAAGTTGAGCACGGTCAAACATCCTGGCCAATGGCCGTATCTTCGAGCATTGACCACAACCGCCACAAAGCTCTTGTAAGCACGATGTCTGGTGATAAAAACAAACGCTAAGAAAACAAGCCGACTCGTACCTAAATGCTGCGAGTCGGCTTTGATTCAAAAGCTCGGTCAGATTTTCGAGGGATTGGCCTACTCTTCAACCGTATCCCCAACCGTATCTTCATCTTCTTCCTCCAATGCATCAGCCTCTTGCATGGTTTTAGGTTTTGTTTTGCCGCTCAAGAAGTCATCGTATTCTTGTTCACCATAGGCTGCAACTTTAGATAACGCGATTAAACGCTCTCCATCGACCCCCGTTTTTTCGAACACAATCGCATGATCGGCCTCACCTTTAAGCCCGTAACGAACTGTGAAAGGTTCCTCATCTCGTTCGCTTATAAAAATGTCATCAACAGTTTCCGGCGTGACATCAAGCCGTTTCAATATATGCATTGCCGTTCTATTCGTCTTTACGTAATTCTTCAGCTCTGCCTCGTCTTTGGGCCCCCTGTCATTATTGTTGTCCATAAAAAGTTGATAGCAACGATGCAGTTTTTTGATGTTTGTGCTGTAGACGTCACGTGAAGTTCTGCCCTCGCCGCAACCTGTTAACGTCAATAGCATCGCACCTACCAAGCAAGTCGAAGTCACAAAGGAGACCGCATATGTCATGATTTACCTCGGGTATTCCAGAAAAACGCCCCATGAAATCATGGGGCGTGAAAAACAATTCTTTAAAACTCTTCGTGATCTACAATGTTTCCATCATTGTGGATCCCAACGTTATCTATCACTTGATGACTCGCATCCATGCCAATTGAATGGGTTGAGCCATCGGCCAGAACGGTACTGACCGACCCAGGGTGAGCACTACCGAAAGAGAATTCGTCTACCGGAGCACCTCGCGCGGAGGGGTTGTCGTTTCCAGAGGCCCGGGCGAGAGATCCACCCCAGGCAGTCCTCAACGTGTCGGCATTGTCCGGATTGAATGGACCAATGACCCGCGTGTTAGTACCTTTGCCTGGCGAAATCGAGCCGCCTATCACGCCGCGGTACTGCCAGCGCGGAAAGCCGTCTAGCAGTGGATTGTAATTAGCAGAGTTGGCTGCTTTCTCGATAAGTAATGCGGTGTTTGACGAACCGTCCACAATCGACCCGTAACCCAATCGGGAGAACTTTTCAGTAGCATTTTTGCCTGCGGAAATGCCTGCGGGTCGAATCAAGCCACTGTGCCACGCCAAGTTGTCAAAATTCGAATCTCCTGGGTTACCAGAACTATTAGGGGCTCTCGGCCATCCTGAAACGGAAGCGTAATCAGACAAAGCTGTAAGCAGTCCGCCATCATCAAATGTTCTTTCTCCACGTGATGGGCAAACCACCGTTGGGACATGCTCCTCGATAGGAATCAAGTTGGCAGTTGGGTGAAAATCTATCAATCCGGTAGGATTCCGAAGATCGGCTAAGTTCGCTTGCTCAATTTGAGGAAGAATCTGAAACAACCAGCCTGCTGCTTCGGATGACCAAGCGCCGCCAGAATTAAACTCTTGAGGACCGAATCTTACAGGTGGATTTCGATACTTCGTAGCTTTATCCGTTCCCGAAGTAGGAAAAGCCATAAATCCCGACTCGTAGTTGGCACACGCTAAACCTATTTGGCGAAGGCCATTTAAGCACTGCGTCCGCCGCGCCGCCTCACGTACTTGTTGAACCGCCGGAAGTAGCATTCCAATCAAAATTCCGATGATCGCGATGACCACCAGCAATTCTACCAGCGTAAATCCACGCCGGGTGTGTATGCGTTGCATAATTAATTCTCCTAAAAAACATAAAAATGACCCAGAGAAATTTCGGCGCGTTGAAAGCGGTTATTCTATGTGCTGATCTCGTACGCCGGAATAATCTGCATTAATAACCGAATTATGCTGTTTTCTTAGACGATAAAACCAAGTTAAGAAAATGGTTTCTTCAACGTTTTACAATATATCGTTGAATAATTATGAATTTCCAACTTTTTCGTCTTGTTTTCACAACAGCGGTGCTTCCGTTAGCCAATCGACTACCTTCATGATCGTCTCAAATTCATGTGCATGCCGTTATCGCGCAAATGGAGAACTTGGTTCATCACCAAAGAAATGAGGTGATTTGCTGATGCCGTTGCCCTGCCAGTCGCGGTGTCAATTGATAGACTGAATCCGTCGTTAACGAACTTTAAGCGATTCCAATTCAAGATTGAGATGTTCCATTATGGGTAGATGCTCCGCTCCACTAACGGCCAAAGGAAAGAAGTTGATCGCCCTTCTGGGCGCCGCCATTTGTACTTTCTCAATCATGCTTAATGCCTCTGCTCAATCGCAGGAATTCACTCCGGCGATAACCACGCGCGTTGACGCTAAAGCGATCGTCGCCCCGGAATCCGAGCAAGTATTTCACTTCGTTATCTACGGCGATCGTACCGGCGGCGTTCCGGCGGGGCTGAAGATTTTGAAGCAAGCCGTCATAGATACGAATCTGCTGGACCCCGATTTGGTCATGACCGTCGGTGATCTAATTCAAGGCTACAACACGACCGAAGATTGGATGCCCGAGATGCAAGAATACAAATCCATCATGAATAACTTGAGCATGAATTGGTATCCGGTCGCGGGCAATCATGACATTTACTGGTCGGGTAAAAACAAACCCCCAGGGCATCACGAATCGAACTTTGAAAAACACTTTGGTCCGCTGTGGTACTCGTTCGAACATAAGAATTGCGGTTTCGTCGTTTTGTATTCTGACGAAGGCGATCCCAAGACCGATCGCAAGGGGTTTCATGATTTTCAGCAACAGCAAATGAGCGACGCGCAACTGGCGTTCTTAGACAAGGCCTTGGAGCAATTAAAGTCGATGGATCATGTGATGGTGTTCATTCATCATCCGCGCTGGATAGAAAAACGATACCAAGGCAGCAATTGGCCTGCCGTGCATAAAAGACTTGTGGCTGCGGGCAACGTGAAAGCTTGCTTCGGCGGCCACATTCACATGCTCCACTACGACGGACCCAAAGATGGCATCGAATATTTTACGCTCGGCGCAACCGGCGGACATATTCAAAGCGACATTCCCGACGCAGGTTTTTTGCATCACATGAACGTTGTCACCGTCCGTGCAGAAAAGATCTCCGTTTCGTCGATTCCTGTGGGAGCGGTCTTTGATCCGAAAAAGTTCACGCCTGAGTTTCACGCTGCTGTGGGATTGGCGCGCAGCGTCGCGCCGGTGCAAACCAGCCCGCCTTTGAAAATTGCCGCCGATGGAGCGGTCGAAGGCGATGTCGTGATGGAAATCAAAAATCCCAGCCCAGGCTCGGTACGTGGTACGCTGGTTTTTGATTCGCAAGACGCCTCCGGTTGGGGCACGACTCTGGATCACACGCATTTCACGATCCCTGCCAAAGATAAATTGGAACTGAAATTTAAGATTCGCCGATTCTCGGGTGCCGATCTTATGACCGCCCTGCCCTGTTTAGTTTTTCAACCCGAATATCTCGCCGACGACCAAAGCACTGCCGTTGGACTGGCCAGTGTCCGAGCGCCGATTGCAATGACGTTGGGTGATCTTCCCGAGGGGTTCTTCGACAATGTACAGTCCCGAGCGTTGGCTGTGGAAACAGACGCTGCGGCAGTGGAAGTGAAAAATGATCTCATCAAACTCCCTGACGGACCGATGACGATTGAAGCTTGGGTGAAACCCATTTCGCAATCTGGCTACAACGCGATCATGGCCAAAACACAAAGTTCGGAGTACGCCCTGTTCTTCGATGAAGGCGTTCCGCAATTCGACATTCATTTGGGCGGCAAATATCGCTCGGCCAAAGGCACCGAAAAACTTGCAACGACCCAGTGGACGCACTTAGCCGGCGTCTACGACGGCCAGCGCGTGAAATTATTCGTCAATGGAAAAGAGATCGCCGCCGTGGAGGCATCGGGTAAACGCAAGATGAACAACCTGCCTCTTTTCATCGGAGCCGACCCTGACAACGCCAGCCAACCAACGCGCTGCTTTCACGGAATGATTGACGAAGTGCGATTGTCATCGGCAGCCGTATACCAAGAAAATTTTCAACCAGCCAAGAAATTGAAGACGCTCGAAGACACATTGCTGTTAACGCATTTGGATAAACGCATCGGCCCGTTTGTGTTTGATCGGAGCGCTCAGAACGCTTCGTTGTTGATGGGCTCCGAAGCAGTGTTGGTTCCTGTTGATCGATAAAAAAGTGAAGTCGAGCGATCCGCGGTGCAGTTTGAAAAAATCGTGACGCGTAAACTGGCTTTGCTGTTCGAAACGGTAGATCAATAGTTCGCGCGGCGCGTTTATAAAATGGATGCTAAATTCAATCTTAGTAGTAAAGCACGCACGCGTACCAGAAACCATCGCTGCCCTTAGACACACCAATTTGAGCCGTTGGCCGAACGCCCCAGTAACAACAGCTGTTAATGGCACTCTGAGCCGAGTAATTTGACCAACCGACTCCTTCGTATTTGGCGCCGCCCAGCCCGCCGCCAAGGTGACCTTGGATACCCGATTGAGCCGCTTGGACTGCCTTTTGCTGAGCCAAACCCGGTTGGACGTTGTCAGAAGAACCTGGCGCAGAAGACGTGTAGATCTGAGCGTAATTTTGCTGCTGCGTCACGCTCGGCGTCCCTTGGTGGCTGGAATAGGTCTGTTTCGATGGATATCGTTCAACTGGCATTTCGCTGACCATCGACTGCCCAAAGTCCTGCGTTGGATACGGTGATTGCCCCAATTGCTGTTGAGCCACATACCCTTGTTGTTGGAGTCCTTCTTGATCCACATACTGTTGTTGGCGTCCCTGCGGGTTGATGAATGGTTGTTGGTTATCGAACAGTTGTTCGGGGATTTGATTTGCGTTTACCGCCTGTTGCATCGGCTCAATTGCGACAGGGACCGTTTCCCCGATGGCAGGAGGCACTTCGACGACAGGGTCCGAGATCATGTCTGGAGCTTTTCCGTACGCGTCTTGCATTGCGACACGCGTTCGACCGAAAGTTGGGGCATTGTTGTTTCCCGCGCAGTCTTTGCAAGCTGGCGTTGCTCCGTCAAGTAAGTCAAATTCTTCATAAGCGTTTGCTATCGAAGCAAACGAGAAAATCTGAGTTAGCAAGCAGGTGGCCATTGTGGCGTACAGTTTCGTTCGGTACCCAGCACTGTCGCATAGAGGGTTGGAAGAAATACGATTTTTAGATCGGAGGGATGGAGAGGCAGTGGGCTGTCGGGACCATTGCAGAGTGGCGAAATCCGTTATCAGTTTGCTCATGGGTCTCTCGTAAAAAGAACATGGGTGTGTCGATCGCACCCGATTTTAGAAACTGATGATTGCAAAGCTGTCCCAACTCAACCGTTTTCAGGGACTCGTCAACTCGGTCGCAGCTTGGCAATTACCAGACCGTTGAATCCGAACAGGACAAAAGCCAATAAAAACGAACGATCGGCCTGCGGATGCGAACGGGTTCGGAGCCGAAGCGGAATTGGATTTAAAAAAGTGTCTGGAAAACTATTGCGAGGAAACTTTCTGCTGTTTCGCCTTTAAATACAGGAGAAAAATACCTAAAAACGATTCTCAAACGCCCTTGCCCAAAGGCGAGCGGTTACCTAAACTGGTCGCTCGAAACGCATCCAAGATTTTTCGCACGCTCGGAAAATGTTGGGGCGTCAATCGAAGCGATCCCCTGTAGCTCAGTTGGTAGAGCAACGGACTGTTAATCCGTTTGTCGTAGGTTCGAGCCCTACCGGGGGAGTCTGAAACCCACTCTGGACACGTCTGGAGTGGGTTTTTTCGTGCCTTGATGGCTTGGTGGTACCATCCGTGGTGCCGCTAGATAGCCCCTGATTTGCACTGACGGTCCCGCCAGTGGTCCCGCCGTTTTGATATTCGGTGGTTGTGGTTGCTCCGGCTTCCCAGTGGGACGGTGTCACCTGCAGATAACTCTTTTCTGCAACCTTAGCGCTTTGGCCCATCCACGCGTTAATGACATGGTTGGGGAATCGTTCTTCAAGCTCCGTCCGGCGCGATGCCCGCAAATTCTGGAAAGTCTTTTCCCACGGCGTAAGCCCTGCCCCTTCAACGATTCGGATCATATGTGTACCCAAGTTGGCCTTCCTACTGTATCGCTCGAGACATCGAACCTGACCGCGTGGGGCGTCGTCGAAAGCCTGCTCCAGATAGGGCAGCAGTTCGGGATAGATCGGGCAGAATCTAAGTCCAGTCTTGGGAGAATCGATTCGTAGCTTGTTTTCATGCCAAAGAATGTCGCCCCAAGTGATCGACAAGAATTCACAACATCGCAAGCCACCGAACCGCGCCAACGCAAACGCCAATCTCCATACGGAATCCGGGCAGTTCTCCAGAACTTTATAGGCCATTGTTCGGTCAATGAAGAAATCACGCTCCCTGTTCACCTCTGCACCGGCTTTGAGTCCGGCCAAAGGGCTTTCGTCTATCAGGCGTGCATCTACCGCTTCCTGAAACATAGTCTTAGCTCGTTTAACGTGCTTGTTGACGGTGGATT
>ENA-ORXT01003210-ORXT01003210.1-marine-metagenome-genome-assembly--contig:-NODE-3210-length-18331-cov-14.109620_pt1 | contig 18331 bp, 12 predicted proteins | sample MGYA00237868_ERZ511482 | MGnify/ENA metagenome assembly ERZ511482 | reverse complement strand
CGCGTCAAATTTAGCCAAACATATAAAAAAAATAACTTCTTCATTTGGGGTAGATTATTTTCTTCCTCTTCCCTTAAGTTCTATCCTAAAAAGTGTCAACTACTTTTACCCGAAATTTAAATGTGTAAAAAAGTTTAATAAAAATTAATTTGCAAGTATCAATGTATTCGCCAAATAGAGAATTGAGAATTAACGCACAAACGTAATTTATAATTAAATTACGTCCGTAAAGTAATTCTCCGTTCTCCATTTTCAATTAAAACAAAAGTTACTAGGAATAATGCCCGCTTCAAAAACATCTATGGGTGTAGCATCTGGACGGTAGTATAAAACGCTACCTTCTGATTGATAGTCAACCGCGTCAGTAGTATAAATGTAATTGGTCACAGGGTCAATACCTAAGCCATAAAACAAATACATATCTGAGGTGATATAGGGAGAGGAAGGGAGCGTAGTATCACTGATATTCATCATCCAAACTTTCCCATTTTCGAGGAAATATAATTGGTCGGCTGCTGCATTGATAGCCAGCCTTTTAGGGTAAGTATTCATGCTTGAGAAAGTAAATACTCGTTCGGTTTCGAGCGTTGTAGGATTGATGCGTCGTAGAGCGGGAATATCTTCGCCATAATTGCCGCCGTCGCTGAGCACCCAGATTTTTTCGTTTTTATCGACCTGCAAACTATTAGGCGCATAACTTACTGAAAGGGTTTCCAACACTTCATCGGTAGCTGCGTCAATTACCATCAAATCATAACTATTCATAATGCCAACAAAAACTTTTCCGTCAACCATCACCATCTGCTCGCCCCATCCCGTAGAGATGGTTTTAGTGATTTCATTGGTATTTAAGTTTATGATATCTAATGTGGTAGAACCGCCATCTGTAAAGTTAGTTACATAAGCTTTATCGTTATTGATAGGCAAAAAGTGGCTCGGCGATGGAGAGCCGTCAATTGTTGCGAGGCTTTCCAATGTAGTAGCGTCAACTACTTCGATTTTTTCGGGATTGTTGATGAGAATATAGGCTTTATCATTGTGAACGGTCATGGATTGTACAACGCCACCGAGTTTGAAGTTATTGACGGATTCAAAAATATTGTTCCAAACTAAGCCCGTCTCACGACTCACAGCGGTCAGAGAGCCATTAGATGAGCCTCCATTTCCTTCATTCAAGACAAAAATATGATTGCCCAAATCGCCCCAAATTGGTGGATTGTCGTCATCTAAACAGGCAGAAAAAAGTAAACTCGCGAGCAATAAAAATCCTAATGTCCTGATATTCATATTTTTATGATTAATTTTGAAATCTAAAATGCGAAGTTAATGTACTATTTGGCATTATCCAAGATTATTAACATTTTCTTGTCAAGCACATTAATTTGACGTTGTAATAAACGGATAAAATCGTCGCCATATTTCACGTAAAAAGCCATAAAATTGTCTTTTCTCTCCTGTAAGCCACGATTGGGGAAGAGTTTTTCTTTCAAAGCTACGATGCGATTTGTGGCGGTTTCGTGTTGGCGTTTTTCGGCACGAAGAAGTTTTTGTTCGAGTTGGTCAAGGCTTTTGAGGGCTTTTGTTTGTTCGCTCAAAACACTTTTTTTGAGCGATTTATCTATGGTCGTAGCTTGCGTTAAAACATTGTCGTACAAGTCTGTTAGCTGTTTTTTCGCTTCGCTCAAATCCAATTCTTGTGTCGTATTTTTTTGTACAAAATTAGTGATTAATTCGTTTTCTTCTGCGAAAATTTCGGTTACACTCAATCCCAATTGGTTTAGTTTTTTGGCTTGCCCACCGTCTATCCACATCACCGAAGCCCTGCGTATCAGCATCGGAAATGGTACGCCAAAATGCTCAAATTGCGCTTTGCGTTCCAACCAATACGCGATTTCTCCACCGCCGCCGATGTACGCTAAGTTCGGGAAAATGACTTCTTGATATAGCGGTCGCATGATTACATTTGGGCTAAACCGTTCGGGGTATTCGCGTACTTCTTGTGTGATTTCTTTTTCGGAGAAAATGTAGTTCGTATTGAGTACCTTGTATGCGCCATCCTCATAGATGATGCGCTCGCGCAGACCTTCGCGCATGTAGAAAAAGTTGATTTCTCGTCCGCTCGCCTGCCCTCTAAATCCGATTTCTTCTAATTCGCTAATCGTTTGACTGATAATGTCGTATGAAGGTTGCTTGATAATCTCATTTAAGATGTAATCCGAAAATAAAGCTTTTGCTTCTCGACTACTTGTAATGAAAATCACCAAGCCGTATTCCTTAAACAATTCATTTACCAAGTAAAAAGTCGCCTCGTCCAATGTGTCGTTTTGCGCATAAGCGCGGTACATGAGGTCGTATATTTTTTGAGCATTTTCCGATTCGCCGAGCAAGGTTTTGAGTTCGTTGAGTACGGAGGCGATGTGCTTTGTGGGCATCTTACCGACTGCGCCTTTTTCATCGTTTTCCCACGTTAGCGTCTTGCCAAATAGATTGAAATGATTGATTTCTGCAAAGTCATGGTCTTCGCTGCCCATCCAAAATACAGGCACAAAATTGTAGTCAGGATAGTGCGCCGCGAGTTGCCGGGTAAGGTTGATGGTGGAGATGATTTTGTAAATAAAATACAAAGGACCCGTGGCAAGCGAGGGCTGATGTCCGGTGATGACTGTAAAGGTATTTTCAGAATTTAGGGCATCAATATTATTAGTGACTTTATCGCTCGTTTTGGTGTTTTGGTATTGTTTTTTGATAATGTTTACGAGCGATTCTCGATTGGCAAAGTCTTTTTTCGCTTCGATGATTTGTTCAAAATTTTCTATCGAAACAGGATATTGAAAGAAGGGGCGAAGTGCCGCTATTTCTTCGACATACGCTCTATCTCGCTTTGAAAATTGGGGAACTTGCTCGTACTCTAATTTTGTAATTTGCATAATATTACTTTCGTAAAACGATTTTTAAAATCGCCTACGAAAGTAATGTTTTTGAGGGAAAAATGTTTTCTTTGGAACGAGAAATAAATAAATTTGGGTTCTTGACTGAGTAGTCAGTCAAGCTAATACTGTCGGGTAATTTGGCGAAATTTGCCCGATTACTTTCCCGAATCAAGTTACGGGACAGGCTGTTGGAGAACATCAGCCGTAGCCTAGGCTATGGCTAATAACCTCCGCCTCGTACTCGACCAAATTTCACTTGACATTATTTTTTTCGTCTTCCCTTAGTACTTAGTACATTATTTAAGGATGAATAATTTCACTATAAAAAATGTTTTTATTAGATTTGCGAACGATAAATACATAATATTTTTTTCTATTAAAACAACCAAATGGCCTTGCATTTAAATACCCTCTTATTCGAATAGAAAAACACACTCTTGCACCCGCTAATTTTCGCAAGTATATGAAACCAACGAACATACTTCTTTTTTTCCTACGCACAAAAAACAACTCCTCTTATATCCATTCATTTATGTTTGTGAGGTTCTCTGCTATTCAAAACGTAATCATTTAGATCACCATAAATTTTTTAAAATCATATAAACCTAATTGTTAAACTTATTACAATGAAAAAAATATTATTCTCTTTACTCACTTTCTGTTTGCCCTTTTTGGCAATTGGACAAATAACTATCAATGAAGTAGATGCTGCCCAACCCGGTACTGATATGGCTGAATTCGTTGAGCTTATGGGTACACCCGGCGCATCTGCCGATGGCTTTGTGCTTGTATTGTTCAATGGTTCCAACGATGCTTCTTACGATGCGATTGATCTTGACGGCTTGGTGTTCGATGCCAACGGTTTATTAGTCATCAATTTTCCTTCCAATAGTCTGCAAAACGGTGCTGATGCCGTAGCTGTTTATATGGGAGATGCGACTGACTTTCCGAATGGTACTGCTCCTACTACGACCAATATCATAGATGCACTCGTATATGGCACCAACGACTCGGACGATACGGGCTTGCTCACCGGACTTGGTGAAACCATACAATATGATGAAGATGATACGACCTCCATTCAGGCAGATGGAGCAGGCGGATATGTCAGCGCAGCACCTACCGAAGGGCAGCCCAATGATGTCACACCGTCGGACTGCCCCGATGGTTCAAACATCGGCGATTCTTGCGATGATGGAGTAGCGACGACTGTCAATGATACCGTACAAGCAGATTGTACCTGTGTCGGTACAGATGCAGGACTCACCGACTGCGGAGCTTTTACTTGGGAAGCTGTACAAGTCGTCAATAACTCCATGAACGATGTATGGACAGCTATCATTGGCGGTTGGTCAATGAACGGCTTTGTTGGCAATGGCGTCATGGAGCAGGTAGATCAGTGGTTGGTTTACGGACCGATTGATGTATCGGCTACGGGGTCTTTGTTTTTAAATTTTGATGCAGCAGAGAGCTTTGGCGTGACCGACCTCAATGTGCTTTGGACAGATACTTACACCGGATGCCCGGCAGATGCAACTTGGACAAATGCAGCTACTCTGACTGATGCAGGAGCAGCTTCTGTCGATTTGAGCGCAACTGCGGGTACAGAAATTTTTATTGCAATTGAATATTCTGACGATGGTGCAGATGGATATAGCAGTTGGGATTTGACCAACTTCGCTTTGTTGGCAGATGTATGTCCTACGCCGGGTACACCGATGATTTCTATGTGTACTGAAACGTTTGATTGCCCTACGGAAATGGTCAACTTCGGCGATGCTTGCGACGATATGGACGCGACTACAACTGATGATGTGATTCAAGCAGATTGTACATGTGCAGGTACAGTACCTATGTTTGACTGTCCTATGGAAATGGTCAACTTTGGTGATGCTTGTGATGATGGCGATGCAACTACAATAAGTGATTTAATACAAATGGATTGCACTTGTGCAGGTTCAGTAGCGGAAAATTGCCCGGGCGCATTTATCAACGAAATTGCTTACGACTGCGATGCCGGCGATGCGAATGAAGTAATAGAAATATGTCTACCCAATACATTCACAGGTAGCCTTGCAGATCTTCAAGTTGATCTATATAATGGCAGCAATAGCACTGTTTATAATACGATTGCTCTAGATGCCTTTACTGCCGGAACTAACGACGGTACAAACACCTACTACACATGGGCAGGTGGTGGCAGCGGCATTCAAAATGGTTCGCCCGATGGTATGTCCTTATCTTTTCAAGGTGTTACTTGCGAGTTTATCAGTTATGAAGGCACGATAACAGCCGTTGACGGTCCTGCATCAGGTTTGACTTCTACGGACATAGGTGCTTCACAAACCAATTCAACAACTTGCGATGAAACCATACAACTCTTTGGAGGCGTTTGGGTCAATGCTTGTGCAACAGTAGGCGATGTCAATAGCGACCAACCCTGTACAGTGACATTTGATTGCCCTACGGAAATGGTCAACTTCGGCGATGCTTGCGATGATATGGACGCGACTACAACTGATGATGTGATTCAAGCAGATTGTACCTGTGCAGGCACAGCTCCGGCTTTCGATTGTCCAACAGAAATGGTCAACTTTGGCGACGCTTGTGATGATATGGACGCAACGACTGAAAACGATGTCATTCAAGCAGATTGTAGCTGTGCTGGCGAAACAGTCGTAGTAGAAGGTTGTACAGACCCACTTGCAACCAACTTCGATTCCGAAGCAACAATGGACAATGGCACTTGCCTATACTTATGCGACGACCCCACCGCACTTAATATATCTACATTCGAGAGCTTCGATAGCGGTTCAGGACTATCTTACGCTTCACCGACAGGCATGGGCTTATTGACAGGTGCAAACGATGACTTCGCAGGTTTCGTCTGGAGCGTCAACACAACAGGCTTGACCAACGACGATTTCTGTATATTCATTGATTACACTGTAACAGGTGATGCGGCTGCTTTCCCGATCACACTCGAATTTAGAATTGAAAACAACGGCTGCGGATTCTTCCCCTGTCCATGGATTGACTTCAACACAGTCATCACAGAACCTGGAACATATACACTTGGAGGTGTTGTTTCTACGGGTAATGTAGGTGGAAACGGTGCATTCGACCCCGCAGGTGCCAATCCGGCTATCGTAGCGGCTATCGCCAACTTTAGCGGTACACCACTTGGAGCTGACATCAATGTTGATTTCAGCAACCTTTGTGCATCCACTGATTGCCCTGTCGTAGATGTACCCGGTTGTACAAATGTAGATGCTTGCAACTTCAACCCTTCTGCCAACGTAGATGATAGTTCTTGCTACAACATAGGCGATGCTTGTGATGCCGACGGCGACCCGGCTACAATGGATGTTTGGATTGACTGCAACACCTGTGGAGTCATAGGTACTACGCCCGGCTGCACAGATGTAAATGCAACCAACTACGACGAAACAGCAGATACTGAAGACGGTAGCTGCTTGTACCTATGCGATGATGCTCCGGCTGACCTACTCGATATCTCTACAAATGGCGGTTTCGATGGCGGTTCAGGACTCTCTTACGGTTCGCCGAGCAATATGGGCTTATTAGCAGGAGCAAACAACGACTTTGCAGGTTTCATCTGGAATGTCAATACAACCGGCTTGACCAACGACGACTTTTGTATCTCTATTGATTATACAATAACAGGCGATGCAGCAGACTTCCCGATTACACTCGAATTTAGAATCGAAAACAACGAATGTGGATTCTTCCCTTGTCCATGGTTAGACTTCAATGTTGAAGTAACCGAACCGGGTACTTACACATTAGGCGGCATTGTTTCTACGGGCAATGCAGGTGACAATGGCGCATTCGACCCCGCAGGTGCCAATCCGGCTATCATAGCCGCTATTGCCAACTTCAGTGGTACACCAATTGGAGCAGATGTTATCGTAGAATTTAGCAACCTTTGTGTATCAACCGACTGTAGAGTCGATCCTCCGGTAGATTGTGCACCGGGTATCATTCAATTTCCGGCAAATCCAAGTGGAAATTAATAATTTCTAAGTATTTAAAATTTTATGGCTTTTATGTTATATTTATGATCGCACTGAAATATAGCCATTTTTTAATAAATAAAAATGGTTCTTTGACAAATCCAGTGAAGTGAATGAAAATTTGGGCGTATCCCCCTCCTTATCAGTCGGGGGTCGGGCTATCCGGCACTCTCTCCACTCCGCTATCGCTACGTTACGTTCAAACAACACCTACTATCCCTTACGCAAGGGACGAACAATCGCGAGGCAGAAAAACAAACAATCACGGGATATGTCAAAGAACCATAAAAATAACACGACAACAACGCAAACACCATACATCAATCAAACAATTTTTTAAAATCTTAGGAAAAAATAATATGAAAAATATATTAAAAATGAAATATACAGCTTTGCTAACGGTGCTAATAGCTTGCTTTAGCTTCCCCGCAAATGCCCAATCATGTGGCGATGGTACTTATGAGTTCGCTGATATGGTGGCTATCTTCCAAGCAAATAACTGTACAGGATGTCACGGCGGCTCCGGAGGACTCAATTTATCCGACTACACCAACGTCACTGTCGGCGGCAATAGAGGAATGGACGGATGCGGACCTTACGCCACCGCACTTGATTTTCTTGTTGGCAAAGTAGATGGCTCACTTACCGCTGCCGATGCTTGCGGTAATGCGATGCCCAATAATAGTACACCCTTCGGTACACCGGGTATCCCGACTGAAGATATTGCAGCCATACAAACGTGGATAGATGCAGGTGCGCCAGAGTTTTGCCCACTACCTGCTTGCACGGATATTGTCGTTTCGGCACAGCCCGTTTGCAACGGTACGCCAGGTACTTTTGACATTCAAATCAACACCATCACAGGCGGTGACGGACTTGGTGACTCAAGCGGAACGTACACCGTAACGGATGGTACAAACACCATCACTTACCCAACGCAGACCACTATTACAGGATTGGCATACACTAATCAAAACGACAAAATCACGCTAACCGTCACAGATGATGACGACAATAACTGTTCGATTTCATACGATGTTTTACAATTAGAATGTCTCGACCAAACAGTGTGTGACTGCACCGCTACCGACCCGTTTAGTATCAACGCACAAGCAAGTGCCAACGGAGACGGTTACAGCGTGGTCTATGTAGTCACTGACAATGGAGGCATAGTCATTGAAGTCAATCAAACAGGTAGTTTCGGAGCATTCCCTGATGATGGAATGTTTTACAACGTATTTGCATACAATGTAGCCGATGCTGACCTGGCAGGACTTGAAGCAGACTTGAATGGATTGATTGGTAGCCTCGTTGACCCCTCATTGACGGCTTCGCAAGCTCCGCCTTTTGATACTTACTGCTATACGGACACAATGACTTCCTTTATAGAAGATTGTGAATGCTGTCCCGACGTGGAAATTATCATTGACGACCAAACCATTTGTTCAGAAGATGCCATAAGTTACGACCTTACTTCACTCGAACCGGCAGGCTTCACAGACGGCGTATGGCAGGATGCAGACGGAAACATAGTGAGTACAGTCGACATTGCCGATGGTGATACCTTCCTCTACACCTATACAGACTCGAATGACTGTGTATATAATGATACACTTACGTTCACAGTCAATGATGGAACAAGCGTCGTTGTTGACGTACTTCTATGTCCCGAAGATGCAACTACGCCTTACGATTTGACACAGAATGAACCTGCCGGAACAAACGGTACATGGGACGTTGCTGACCCAATGAGCGTGGATGTCAGTTCAGGTGGTACATTTACTTATATTTATGACGATGCAAACGGTTGTACAAGTAGAGTCGAAGTAGGTATTGCTATATCGGGTGAAATCGTATTTACCGTAAATGATATTACACTTTGTGAAGGTCAAACCGGTAATTTAGAACCAAGCGGATTAGATGATTTAGGAAATTATACTTACGCATGGGATGACGGCACTACTACACCTACACTTTCGGTCAATTTAGCAGGAGATTACACCTTATCTGTAATGGATTTTAATGGCTGTGTGGCTTCTCAAACGGCTACAGTGACCGTCTTATCGGAGTGTGATGAAACTTGTGCGACCACTCAAACCTGTGACGATAACAATCCTTGTACAGAAAATGACATGGAAACTATCGGCGCAAATGCCGCGATTTGCATTCCATGTGCAGGAACAGTAAATCCAAGTAGTTGCGAAGCAGGCTGTGTCACCACACAAACTTGTGATGACAGCGACCCATTGACCATCAACGACATGGAAGGCGTTGCAGCCGATGGTACTATATGTGTGCCATGTGCGGGTGTTCTTGCTGACGTATGTTCTGATACTACGATCGAATCTTGCGATGACGGTAATCCTTGTACAATAGATGACGAGCAAACCGTCTCCAATTTAGATAATACAATCTGTATTCCATGTGCAGGAATAGCTATTCCGGCTGTTGACGTTACATTCGCAGGTTTGACAACTGACTACTGTGAAGGCGCAACAGTTGAAGCCCTTCCAACTACCGATGATAACGGCATCACAGGAACATGGAGTCCAACTACAATTGACAATACGACATCAGGTACCTACACATTCACACCGGACGACACGCAGTGTGCCAATTCATTCACATTGGACGTGACCATCACGCCTACATGTGATGTCGCTTGTGCAACTACTCAAGCCTGTGACGATGGCGATGCTTGTACAGAGAATGACATGGAAACAATAGGTTCTAACGGTATTGCTTGTGTGCCTTGTACCGGAACACCCGTTGGTACTGTTTCCCTTATAGAATCTGCTGTTACATGTGAAGATGATGCCTTGACTTATGATTTGACGGCATTCGAACCAGCAGGTTCGACAGGTACATGGGTAGATGTAGCCGACCCTACAAGCGCAGATGTAAGCGCAGGTGGTTCATTTGTATTCAACTTTACAAATGACGGTGGTTGTGATGGTACTTTAGACCTTTCAATTACTGTTTTAGATGATATACAAATCACTGCAGCACCTACATGTGATTCTGCAACTGATGGTATATTCTTCGTTGCTATTCAGGATATTACAGGCGGTAGCCAAGCGAGTGATTACACCGTAGAAGCCAATGGTTTGTCTGTAAATTACACAGGCGCACCTGTCACGATAGGTCCATTTGATTATACTGACCACAATACAGGAATTACATTGAATGTAACTTCATCTGATGGTTGTACAGCAACTTACGATGTGTTACAATTAAATTGTGCCGACCAGGAAGTATGTGATTGCGAGGGTAGTCTTGACGCACCCTACACCATCACTGCACAAGCCGCTGCCAATGGCAACGGGTACAACATGGTATATGTTTTGGTGAATAATGATAATGCGAATACTGCCATGATGGTCAATGATACAGGTATTTTCACTGATTTAAATGATAATACCAACTACACCGTTTACGCATTTAATGTAGAAGATGTTGATGTCGCAGGTTTCACTGCCGACTTGAATGGCTTGATGATGATTTCCGCAGGAGATGAAGTCCTCATGAATATGGGTGCATTTGCCAGCTACTGTTACGAATCGGCATCGGCTGCCTTCATCGAAGATTGTGCTTGTTTGAGTTGTGATGACTTTGTTATCAATGCGAGTACCACAGATTTGACATGCAATGGCGATGCTGGAGGTGCAATAGATTTGACGGTTTTAAATGGTCAAACGCCGTACAGCTACACATGGAGTAATGGAGAAACCACCGAAGACCTCACAGGACTTGACGGCGGTGCATACACAGTCACTGTAAATGATGCAGGAGAATGTTCCGATATCATCACGGTGACGATTAGCGAGCCTGACGCCATTGGTATCAGCGATGTAGCTATCACCAATCCAAATTGTAGTGCCGACGATGGTACAATTGTCGTTTCTGTGGCAAATGGGGTCGCGCCATTTACCTACGAAATCACCGAGTTAGGTATTTCGCAAATTGATGATAACACCATCACAGAAGTCCCTGCGGGCAGCTATACGCTTGTCGTAACAGATACCAACGGATGTACAACCTCTACGCCTGTCACACTCATAGGCACAGACACGCCGACCGCAACAATAGCTATCGACACTGCGCCTGATTGCGGAGAAGCAAACGGCACAATAACCGCAACAGCAACAGGCGGAACAGCACCTTACGAATACGCTTGGGACGATGCTGCTGCTCAAACCACCGCTACGGCTACGGGCTTGACTGGGGGTATTTATACAGTAGTCGTCACAGACGCTGATGGATGTAGCGCGACTGAAAGTATTACACTTCTCCCTGTCGGTTGCGAGTTTAGTATTACGAATACTTTCTTTGCAAGTGACCCCTGCAAATGCAATAATGACCAATCTGCTAATGACGCAGGCGACGGTACGTTTGAAGAAACAGTCACTGTACTTGCTCCTGCCGGCTTGATTGTTCGTGCAGATGTCACCTCTACGGGCATCGAAGATCCAATTAATTTAGGTTTATCAACAAGTACGCTCCCAATTGAGTTCTACGAATCTTTCCCGGGGCGTTACATCTTGATTTTCAACCACATTGATAGAATTGGTTACACGATTAATCTTGAATATTCTACCGACGACGGTTTGACCTTTATCCCTATGCCCAATGGTTTTGGTGGACAATTGTCTTACACCAACGTATGTGCATATCCGGTTTTGGCATTCAATCCGCCACTCGAAGAGGCTTACTGCGAAGACGATGGTATTGTTGTTATTGGTGTAATAGAAACTTCTGATAATGTGGACTTTACGCCATTAGCAGGCTTTCCTTCTGTCCAACTCAACAACGACGAGCAAGAGCCTTCACCTGCAACATTTGACCCAACGACCTTTGGTACGGCAACTTATACTTTCTCTGGTTTTTATAATTATGAAAACGGAACAGGAACAGGCGGTACGGTAGAAAATCCTGCGGTTTCACTCAATCCATGTGCTACGTTCATCAGAGTCAATGTTCCGGTCAATCCAGTACCTGTATCAGCAGCAACTTGCGAACAGACAGGCGCAGAGGAGTTCATCATTGACGTAGATCCAATGGACGATTACGAGACACCCGAAAACTTGATGTATCGTATCGGCGATAGCGGTCCATTCCAGACAAGTGACCAATTCATCGTAGGAGAAGATGGAGATTACGATATGACTGTTGTAGATATGGTAAGTGCTTGTCAATACGAAGTACCCGCAGTTTGTTTCCGACAACTTCCGATAGAATTAATTTCATTTGAAGGAACATGTGCCGACGGCAAATACGTATTGACTTGGACAACAGCAACGGAAGAAGACGTTTTACACTTCGTTGTAGAGCGTTCTATTGACGGTCAAAATTACGTTCAAATTGCAGAAGTAGACGCAGTAGGCAACTCTACTGCACTACAAACTTACGGCTATAAAGATGCTACTGGCGTATCAAGAGAATACTACTATCGCCTACGCGTTATCGAATTATCCGGTACGGAGACCTTATCGAGAATCGAAACAATTTCTTGTCTCACGGGCGGTTTTGGTGTCTTGGATGTCTATCCGAATCCTACGCAGGACGAAGTAGCCATCAGCTTTGAAGTCACGAGCAGAGACCAACTCAAACTCACATTGGTAGATGTACTCGGACGCTCCGTAAGCGAGCAGAACATCACACCGGATATTGGTTTGAATCGCGCTATTATCGACATGTCTACACTGCCAGCGGCAATGTATTACATCGTCTTAGCAGATGGCACACAGCAATCCATTGAGAAAGTAGTGAAGAAGTAAATACAAGTATTAAGCTCAATAATTAATTCGCTTTCAGCGAATATTGAACTTAAACTTAGACTTAATAAGCCTCGTTCCAGATTGGAGCGGGGCTTTTTTGTTTGCGAAAGTGTATTTTTTTGCTTAATTTAGTAGCCTCCTCGTAACACGGTGCTTCCAGCCCGTGCCGCATTAGAGATGGAAAGTAAAAACGTTGTACAAATGAAAAGTTTGAAAGTAAATACGAATCCCAAAGTTGAAATCAAGTTTGAGACCTACCCGAAAGAGGTCAGGAATAAATTGGAATATTTACGAAAATTAATCATTGAAACAACCACAGAAATTGAAACCATAGAAGAGATAGAAGAAACTTTAAAATGGGGCGAACCAAGTTATCTGGTAAAAAAAGGGAGTACGATAAGGATAGATTGGAAAGCAAAAACCCCGAATCAGTATGCCATATATTTCAAGTGTACCAGTAAATTAGTCACGACATTTAGAGAGATTTATGGCGATACATTCAAATATGAAAACAACAGAGCCATCCTATTTGATTTAGCAGACAAAGTACCAGAGGTGGAGCTGAAAGAATGTATTGGGCTGGCATTGAAGTATCATTTGGTTAAAAACAAACCACGATTGGGGAGGTGAGTTAGATTATTGAATTGCTTGATTGTTAAATTGTCAAAGAACCATTGTTATTACGGTTTTTGCTTCGCAAAAAATGCTCTTTAACAATCCAACAATCAGCAAAGCGAAACAATCCAACAATTAGCGAAGCGAAATCATCCAACAATCATGCACATACAAACCAACTATCTCAACAGCACCAAAGAACTATTCCGCTACTACAAACAACTTGGCGAAAACACTTTCGAGCAACTGACCGAAGCAGAATTATTTTGGCAATACAGCGAAACGAATAATTCTATCGCTATCATTGTCAATCATTTATGGGGAAATATGCTATCGCGGTGGACAAATTTTCTAACAGAAGACGGCGAAAAAGAATGGCGCAAACGCGACATCGAATTTGAAGACGTCATCCAAACGAAAGCGCAATTCACCGAGCGTTGGGAAGCAGGTTGGGCATGTCTTTTTGAGGCGTTGGATTCGGTCAATGAGGAGAATTTTGACAGTACGATTTACATCCGAAATATGGGACACACGATTATCGAAGCCGTCAATCGCCAACTCGCGCATTATGCGTATCATATTGGACAAATCGTATTTATCGGTACACTCATCAAGGGCGAATCATGGACGAGCCTTTCCATTCCACGCGGAAAATCTACCGATTATAATCAAGAGAAATTTGCACAGGATAAGCGGAAAGATGGCTTTACGACAGAGTATTTGAGAAGGCATAAAGAATCGTAGCATCATTCCATACAAGTAGAGAAAATTCATGAATTTTCTCTACTTGTTTTAAAATCACTCATGTTCCAATACCAATCCAAGTGCCTCATCATACACATTCCTGCACTCATCAGTCCCTCCAAAATGCACCCCATCAATCGCAATCTCTTCATCCGTCACTTTACCGAACTTCTCAAAACCTTGTGCGTTCAATCCAAGAAATCACAAAAACGCCCCTTCATTCTACGCACGCACCACTACGAGACTTTGATGCCTGCACAAGCAAGGTTTGGCTGTAAATATCCTTCACTTCTTGCAAAGCTCCCTATGATTGCTTAACTTAGCCATGCAAATCAATTCAATTCTTATGGTAGAATCAAACATACAAATGACCACCGACCCATCCGGCAATCCAACAGTCATGGTTCCATTGGCAGAATGGGAAAAAATTCAGCAAGAGCTGAAAGAGTGGAGTGCGTACAAAGAACTGAAAGCGGGTTTAAAGACCGCATTTTTAGAGGTAGAAGCCATTAAAAAAGGTGAATTGTCGCGTAAGACATTAGAGGAGTTTTTGGCAGAATTTCCTGATATTCAAGAAGTTATCGTGAAAATAGAGGAAGGAGCAGATTATGATAATATCTTAAAAGAACAAAATTATCAACCCGTTACTTACGAAAAATTCCGCGCACTTGCAGATGATATTGAATGGGAACATTCATTGGATGAAATGCTTGCGGTATTGGATTAACACTTAGAAAACGCTTCGATGAATTACCTTTTGGACACCAATATTATCATTCTGTACAGTCGGGATTCGGATATTTCAAAACGAATTGAGGACAAATATCAGTTATTCGACGAATCCAATACACTTGCTGTTTCTGTTGTTACACTTGGGGAAATAGATGCTTTTATCAAAAAACTCGACATCGGCGATAAGAAACGTCAAAAGATGAACAAGCTCCTCAACCAAGTCGCCAAAGTCAAACTCAACTCAAAACCTATTATTGAAAGATACGGCACTATCGACGCATACAGTCAAGGAAAACTCGAAGGCAAGCCAAGCAATTTCACCGCCCGAAACATGGGCAAAAACGATATATGGATTGCTGCAACCGCCAGCGTTTATAATCTCACCCTTGTCACTACGGACAAAGATTTCGGACATTTAAAAGATGAGTTTGTGAATCTCGAACTTGTTGATATTGAAATGTATAAACAACTTTAATTCAAACGACATTGAAATACATAAGGATTGTCTAAATACGAAACAGCTTGTTTTGCAAATTCTGTGGGGCATTACAATTGTAGTACTCTTAGTGGTTCATTCCATTCTAAAACACAATCCCCGCCCGAAATTTAAACGCATAATTATCAATTTCCTTAGCTAAGTGATAAGTTCCGTAGCGATAAAACACCCCCGCGCCGAGTCCCAATTGCGTGAAATTCATGATATTAATACGAATTAAATTATCCAGCGCAATGCCACTTTCAAAATAACCCTTTTCGATGGTATTTATCTCAATATCAAGGTGTTGATTCGACTCACTTAATGTCGAAAAACCAATGCCTTGCGCTACAATCACATCCGGTCTGAATCGCTTGGTACGGAATAGCAAAGTTCCGAAATTGTGATAAATAAATACATTCGCAAAACGGTCGCCTACAAACTCGTACAAACCCATCGTCTGAAAAGTATTCGGCACAAAAACAGTACGCCCTTTCGCGTAACTGCCGTTGCCATTAAAAAGCAATGAATAAGGCACATCCGCCGTCACTTTTCCGCCTTCCAGCCAGATAGAAGTCTCGCCAAGTCGTTTTAATTTAAAGTCCGCATCCAGTGCCACTACGATACGTTCAAAAGCGACATTACTCCGAAAAACATCTTCCACACCGCGCGTATAAAATACATTCAAAACTGGAAAAGGCGTAAAATTCGCAACCCGCCGCGGTCCCATTTTGATATACTCTTCCGCAAAGGCATATCTGAAATTTAAGTGCAAAGCTGATGACGTAAAACTATTCGACTCCGCGTCACCTGTTTCGGGAATATAACGGTAATCGTAGAGGGCTTTATGTTGGCTTCGACTTGCTGCCAATTCGAGCTTGGCATGACGAAACGGACGCGCGCCCACCGCCACCTCAAACCGCTGCACCGAATCAACCCGTGCCGCCTGAAAACTACGTTGAAAAAACGCAGGCGAAGGCACATAACGTAAAGGATAGGCAGGCAAGTACACCTGCCCGGGTTCGCGTAAGTCATTGAAATATTCGACTCGCAATTCCGGTTCAAAACGACTGTCGGGATGGCGTAGCTGTGCATCTACACCATACTTCCAAGCCTTATCCTGAAAGCCGTAACCTGCGTATCCTCCAAAATTTACATATTTTGAAAACTTGTCGGATGTATGTATACCGATGCCAAGTCGCGTACCCTCATAAGCATTATTGGTCAGGATTCGCGGCAGGTCGAAAGCGATTTTTTTGTAGTGAATTTGGTTGGTCATCGTCAGGTTTTCGGAGAGCTGCATGAGGGCATCCAGTTTGATTTCTTTGCCGATGCTGTCGATAAATTCGTAGGAATTTTTCTCTTTAATCGTGAGCGAATCTATGCGTTCTGCCTCCCAGTACTCGTCCGTTTTTTGCGCAGCTTCTGTGGTCATAATAATAGCATCAATGCCAAAATCTCTGGCGCGAATATCGGGTTCTATTTCGATGTCACGGAAATAACTTTTACCATTCACCAACATATTCGTAGCAGGATAAGGAGTGCCTTCCCAACGCACTTCAAAATTCAATTGCGAAGGAAACCATTGGTCTTGAACGAAGGCGTATTGCTGCTCTATTTTGAGGTGTGCTCGGATGATTTGAGCAGGTTCGGCGATTACATTTTGAACAGCATAGCGATTTGTATTAATGTATAAAACACCTTTTAATCCTTCAAAATTAGCATTTTTTTTCGGTTCAAAACTGAGCACAAAAATCGTGTCTTGATTCCGAAAAAGTGTATCTTCTTCCAGTCGAAAACGATACATCTGCGTACTGCCTCTACTAATCGGATTGATATACTCCTTGCCCAATAAAGAAATATGCGGTCGGTAAAACGAAAACGGCTGAATATCAGTCGCTAACGCAGCAATACTGGGGTTTTGTAAGCCAGAAACGCGATTGGCAAGCACTACTTCTTTACTCTTGTCGGGGCGGATAAAACTACGCTGTGTCACTGATTCCATGATCATCAAATGTGTACTATCAAAGGTGTTTTTGGCGACTTTCGATTGGGCTTCTATTTGAGTTTTTTCTAAAGTCGTGTTTTTTTTTCGTATACGACTTTCGGTAAATTTTTCGCTATCCAATTGCACATCCACCACAAATTTATTGTACGATTTATATCTAAATGAACGCACTTTTTCAGGATTATTAATACGTTTGTTGCGGACTGCTTCGCGAATGATGCGATGTGCGGGGTTTTCACCTGCGATGACGGTGATTTCATTCAGCATAAGTTCGTTTTGTTCCATTTGAATGTCAAGTGTCGATTTATCGCTTAGGCTTATTGTTTTTGGTTTATATCCAATATAAATTAAAGTAATTTCTTGAATTTTCTGCTTGCTATTTATCGTAAATTTTCCATCAATATCTGTCGTTGTTCCCTGTGTTTCATTTTTATTGATGACAATATTTACAAAAGCGAGCGTTTCGCCTGTTTTGGCATCAGTCACTCTGCCTGAAAGTTCGTTTTGTGCGTATGTATTTGCGGAGAAAAATAAGACACAAAACAAGAAAATATAGTTTGTAAATCGAATATTTGTACAATGATTCATAGAATGAGATAACGGAAAAAATGTGCTTTTAAGTATTAATGCCTTCGGTAAAAGATGAACTATAAATGATGAATTTTAAAAATAGCGGCGGCAATATCAAAACAACCGTATTAAGGGTGTCGCCGCTACGCGCCTTTTTCGGTTGGAGAGTATTCGTTGTTACAAATAGCGCCGTCGCTATGCGCCTATTGAAATCCAAGCACCGATTTATGATACACTCAAATAAATTCATCGTTCATTATTCACATCAATACTTTACAAATCATTAAACTATTTACATACTAATTCTACATTAAGACTCTAAAATAGATTGATTATCAGTTATTTATGTGTGATTTAATTGATTTCATTTAAATGAAAAATAAATACATTTAAATAATTTAAATTTAAAATTCACACTGTACGAATTGGTTATTTTTTATAGT
>ENA-ORXT01003208-ORXT01003208.1-marine-metagenome-genome-assembly--contig:-NODE-3208-length-18336-cov-5.048853_pt1 | contig 18336 bp, 13 predicted proteins | sample MGYA00237868_ERZ511482 | MGnify/ENA metagenome assembly ERZ511482 | reverse complement strand
GTCGAGCAGTTGCCGCAGCTGATGCACTGGCTGCCGTTGCTCGTGATCCGGAAGCGGCTCTGGAACTTCTGCACCAGCCCGAGGTAGGCCGCCAGCGGGCAGCCGAAGCGGCACCATACGCGGTTGCCCATCAGGGGGTAAAAGCCGGTGCCGACCACGCCGGCGAAGCCCGCGCCGATCAGGAAGCCGTACCATTTCTGCACGTTGCCGGTGTTGGCGAACAGGTAGTTGTCGCCGCCCGTCGTCATGTAGAAAACGTTGAGGCCGATCATGCCCACGCCGAAGGCCACGCCCAGCGACAGGCCGAGTTTGGAGATCGTCAGGCGGCTCTTGCGGTACGCCACCAGCGCAACGCCCATTGCCCCGGCCAGCAGCGCGGAGAAGAGGATCAGGAAGGTCGTCCGGTTCAGCCAGTAATCGCCGTTGGGCAGGAAGGAATAAATCGTGGCCGCCGTCATCAGGATGGCGAAGATCAGCACGCCGTGGATGATGTAGCGCTCGAACTTCCAGGCGCGGAGGCTCTTATCGGATAATTGCCGCCAGGGGTCGCCGAAGGTCTCGGCCAGGCCACCGCAGCCGCAGACCCAGCTGCAGTACCAGCGTTTGCCGACCAGGTGTACCATCAGCGGTACGCCGACGATGATCAGAATGATGCCCCAGAAGAGCATGAAGAGGCCCAGCGAACCGGGGTTGTTGATGAAGCCATCGACCGACCAGCTGTGGAAGAAGTCGTAATCCAGCGGCCAGATGTTCTTGAAGTCGTACCACGGCTTGTTGAGCGCCACCAGGATCTCGGGGATCATGAAGGCGAACGCCAGCTGAAAGAACAGCACGGAGATGGTGCGGATGACCTGGTATTTGTTGTGGCGGTACTTCGCGATCATCCGTACGCCCATCACCACCATGATGAGGCAATACATCAGGCCGTAGAGGAACCACTGGCTCGCCTCGCCGCCGCTGTCTTTGCCGCTGACGGCCTGGTAAAGCCCCTCGCTGAGCGGGCTCACCATCGTGACCCACGCCCCGATGTGGTGACTCGCCCAGTAGAGCAGCACGTAGAAACCGATGAAGTAGGTGCCGGCCAGGATGCCGAGCCAGCCGCTCAGGTCTTCCGGCCCGGCATCCCGCGCGTCGCGGCCGAAGCTGTTGTGCGCGAAGAGCACCAGACCGATGATCAGCAGCGCAATGGCGGCGGTAACGGCGGGCCAAAAGAATTTATCGTCCATGTAGTAGAAGCCGTAGACGATGATGCCCACCACCGTCAGCGTCAGGAACAGCGTCCGCCAGCTCAGGTCGAGCCCCCGCGTGACGGGGCTGTGGTAGATGTGGTCGTTCTTGATGCCCGCGTGGCCCCCGAATTTGGGGATCATGTACAGCAAACCACCGAGCGCGGCCAGGCCGATGGTCAGCAGGAAGAACAGCAGTGGATTGTTGGTGACCGGGCCGCTCGCGCCGCCGCTGATCCAGCCCGCCCGCTGGCTTTTGAACTGCCATTCCGGGAGTTCGACCTCCCATTTCTGGCGGCCTTCCGGCAGGCCGTTCGCCTCGATTTGCTGGTTGACGATGGCGCGTGCCGTATAAAAGGTCTTTTTCAGGGCCTTGCTCGCGCCGAAGGTGCTGCCGTATTCTTCGGTGAACAGTCCGGTCTGGTCGCCGGCCGTAATCAGGGCGGCCTGGTGGGCTTCGGCGGCGTCCTTCTTCCACTGCTCGGCGTCTTCGGCGGCGGCAAACGGCTCGGAGAGGTCATCGGGCGTAAAGGTGTAGTTGTCCAGCCCCAGCATGAAGGTGAAGATCAGCAGCGCGACGGCGAAGAGGCCGAGACCGAGGTACTGGAGGGCGGATTTGGTGGTTGACTTGGAAGGCATGGGTGGTACTTTGGTCTGTTGGACTATTGGAGGGTGGTCTTCAGCGGTAGGAAGGGTGAGGCGTTTTACTCCGAATGCCAGACGGGAGGGTATGGCTGGAGGTTTGGCGGATGACGGCGCGCGCGGGCTACACGCTCACCGCTTTTCTAAGGAACCGAATCGCCGCCGTCAGCCCCCGCTTCCGTTTCAGCTGCAAATTCTTACCGGTCTGCTTATTGTAGAGATCGACCACGTCCTGCTCGTACTGCTGGTAGAACTCGGGGTCGAAGTTGGCCAGGCCGAGGTGTTGCAATACTTCTTCGATGTGGGTCTTCTCCTTGATCCATTTTTCGCAGACCTCGTGGCGGTAGCGGATGCCCATCAGGTTGAAGCCCTTCACGGTCAGGTCTTTTTCTTCGTAGTTGATGCGCACGGCGCGGTCGCCGTCCGGGTGCTCCCAGTAGAGGGAGGCGAGGCCGTCGCGGCCGTGGGCGGGCACTTCGCCGTAGACCTGGTATTCGAGGTCGATGAATTTGGCGGAGTTGAACCAGATGCCGGGGTCGTAGTCGATCGACTTGCCCAGGATGTTGTAGGCCACCGTCTCGCCCATCATGCGGCCGGTGTACCAGATCGCCTCGATGGGGCGGCGGCCTTCCCTGGGGTTGCGCAGCTCGGCGCAGTCGCCGATGGCCCAGACGTTGGAGACGGAGGTGCGCAGGTTGCCGTCCACTTTGACGCCGCGGCCCAGCTCGATGGCTTCTTCCGATTTGAGGAAGCTGACGTTGGGGCTCACCCCGGCGGTCAGGCCGACGAACTCGCACCGGATGTCGATACCGCCTTTGGTGGTGATCTTACCGACCGCGCCCTTGCCGTCGTCGTGGATCGTGTCCAGCTCGGTGTTTTCGCGCAGGTCGATGCCGTGGCTACGGATGTGGCGGCTCACCATCCGGCTTTCGTCCGGCGGCAGGGCGTTGGACCAGTACGAGCCTTCCCGGATCAGCAGCGAGACGGGAATGTGCCGGCTGTGCAGCATCTCGGCCAGCTCTATGCCGATGAGGCCGCCGCCGACGACGACGGCGGTTTTGATCTCGTCGGTCACCTCCTCCAGGTACTGAAGGTCCTGCGCGCTGACCATGCCGCCCACGCGTTGCAGGTCCTGCCCCGGCCAGCCGAACTTATTCCACCGGCTGCCGCAGGCGACAATGAGGTGGTCATACATCAGCATTTTACCGTCGGCGAATTCCAGCTTGCTATCCTCGGCGTGCACCCGCTCCACGTAGTTGCGCACGAGGTCGATGCGGTTCTTCTCCCAGAAAAAGGGTTCGTACGGCATCAGGTCTTCCCAGCGCATGTGGCCCATGTAGGCGTACATGAGGGCGGTGCGGGAGAAGTGAAATTCCGTTTCGGCGGAAATGAGGGTGATTTGAACGGTATCGCTGAGTTTGCGCAGCCAGCGGGCGGCACTCACTCCGGCGATGCCGTTGCCGATGATGGCGACGTGCATAGGAGGGGTGGTTTCTAATATCCGCCCTAAACTACACCTTTTGAGGGCTTTTGTGCGCGGCGGGGACGGAAGGAATGGGGAAAGGGACGTTTGCGGACAGGTGGCGGGCTTTTCGAGAAAATGTGATGGATGGTAAAAACTCCTCAACATACCGCTGGAACGAACCGGCGAAAGGCGGGCGTCATCGCTTGCCCGTCGTTCATCAGCAACAACGCCGCGTTCATCGAAAACCGCCGTTGCCGCCCGGATCGCCGCGCTACATTTGAAGCACATCGCAACCATCACCACCTTATGAAACTGCTTTACCTCCTCCTTTTCGTCCTGATCGCCTGCGGGTTTTTCGCTTGCACGACCGAGCTGGGCCAGCCGGAAGTTACCGAGCTGCAACCGACGCCCGCGGGCAAAAAACTCGACGCGCGCGCCTTCGCGGAATTCACCGACCTCTTCGTGACCTTCGGCATTTTCGATGCGGAGACGTACCGCGACAGCGACCACTTCGGCGTGATGGACGTGCGGCTGCAAATCAACGAGACGGCTGATCTTTCGCTCGGCTTTTTGATGAACGACGGCTTCCTTTCCGTAACGGACCACGACGACGTTCGCGCCGCCGCGCCCGAGCGGCCGTGGGCTACCGCCATCCGGCTCGGTTTTGACGACGGGCAGGCGGAGCGGCTGCACGACTGGCTGACGGCACACTTCACCGACGCGCCCTTCGTCGACCTGCGCATCATCGCGCTGCCGGGCGATAAACTGACGCTGCGCGCGCTGGTACCGACGGTGGCGGAGCGGTTGGCCTTTCCGGCGTTTCCGCTTTAGGGCGGGGTCGCGGGTGCGGGGGAGAGGGGAAAGGAGCAAAGGGGGAAAGGGGGGGTGTAACCGATTGCAGGTTTGGGGTACCTCCCCCGGCCCGACGTTTTACACCTCCGAGGAGCTCGCGGCTACGCCAGCTCGACACCTCGGAGGTGAGCATGAAATACTGCGCAGCAAAAACGGCTGGGAACAACCGGTGAAGCGAGTGATTTCCTCCTCCGAGGTGTCTTCTGGCCTGACGCAGTCGGCCAGAAGCTCCTCGGAGGCGTGAAATCACGAGCGGACGTTAATTCAGGTCAAACCTGCAATCGGTTACACACACCCGCTTACTACGCTGCGCTTCGTTCGCCTTAGGTAAATAGCACAAGCGGTAGCCAATCAAGAATCAAATTTCGAGAATCGAGAATCGAGGATCATTTTACTTCCTCCCAAAATCCGCCGGTATCTCCCCCCAGCCCTTGGTATTCCACTTATAGATCGGGTTGGTGACCTTATTGGTTTTAAGCCACGCCTCCGCCCGGTCGACGTATTCGAAGAGCTCGGCGGTTTTGGGTTTACGGGCCAGCGTCGTTTTGCATTTGCCCTTCTTGACCCAGCCGATGGCGATTTGCGAATCGGAGTAGATCGGCAGGTCGGGCATCTCCTGGCCGGCGAGGAAGGCGAGGGCGTGGACCAGGGCCAGGAACTCCCCGATGTTGTTGGTGCCGAGCGGGAAGGCGCGGTGAAAGAGCTGCTTCCGGCCGGAGGTCGTCACGCCCTGGTATTCCATCTTGCCCGGGTTGCCGGAGCAGGCCGCGTCGACGCTGATGCTGCGGGAGAGGATGGTAGGGGTGCTCGGCGCGTTACCCCGGCGCGAGGAGCCGGAAGACGTTTTGGCCGCGCCGGTCTTCGGTTTGTTGTGGTTAGCGCTTTTGACGTAATTATGGAAGCTGCCAGCGTAGGCGGCTTCGGCCTGGGCGCGGGTGGGGAACGATTTGTACTTCGCGCCTTTATAGCCGTCGATCTGCCGCTTGGCCTGGTCCCATTTGGTGTAGACGCCGGGTTCGTGGCCGAGCCAGACGACGTAGAATTTTGGTTTTTTCGCCATACGGGCGAAGATAGGGTGGGGGGATCGTTTTGCGATGAAGGCCGCTGCGCGACTGCCGCTGCGCGATTTTTTTGCCCACGGATTCTAGCAGAGGACTGCACAGCGTATCGCGGAGCATAACGTTGGAGTGTTGGAGCGTGAGGCGTTGGAACCCTAGCCCGATGGTGGGCCGGTTCCAACGACGGTTGCCTTTATGCCCTTCCGTCTTTTCCCCCTTTCCCTTGCATTCCCGCGTCCTCCGCCCCGCTAATACCTGCCACAAACCGTTCAAAGACGTGCAATCATCGGTCAAACCCGCGGGATAACCGGACTTAGGGCGGATTTTACACGAAGTAATCCCCTTGCTTTGGCGGCGGGTCCACTATATTGCCCTGCTTTTAGGGTGTTCCGCTGACGGTGCCCGCGCTTTACACTCATTCATATCAACATCAGGATCATGCAACTAGAAGGGATTGACTTAACCATTTTCGGCGTCTACATCGTCGCCGTCATCCTGTTCGGCATCTGGATCGCCAACCGCGAAAAGGCCACGACGGCCAGCGATTATTTCCTCGCCAGCCGGAGTTTGCCCTGGTGGGCCGTCGGCGGTTCCCTCATCGCCTCCAACATTTCGGCGGAGCAGATCATCGGTATGAACGGCTCGGGTTTCGAGCTTGGCCTGGCCATCGCGACTTACGAACTGATGGCGGCGATCACGCTGATCATCGTCGCGAAATTCCTGCTGCCGGTCTTCATTCACAAGGGCATTTATACGATGCCGCAATTCCTGGAAAAACGGTACGACAGTACGGTACGGACCATCATGTCCGTCTTCTGGATCGCCCTTTTCGTCTTCATCAACATCGCCACGGTGCTGTACCTCGGTGGTCTGGCCATCGAGCAACTGCTGGGCGTGAGCATGATGTGGGGCATCATCGGGCTGGTGCTCTATTCCGCTTGCTTCTCTATTTTCGGTGGCCTGAAGGCGGTGGTCTGGACGGACGTCGTCCAGGTCGTCGTCCTCCTCATCGGCGGTACCATCGCGTCTTTGGGCATCCTCAGCGTAGTGGGTGACGGTAGCGTATTTACCGGCATCAGTACGCTGATGTCGGAAGTCCCCGACCACTTCGAGATGCTCTTCGAACCCGAAGACACCTACATCGATACGGCCAGCGGCGAGGAAAAATCCAGTTTTGCCTTGCTGCCCGGTTTCGCGCTCCTCTTCGGTGGTATGTGGATCGTGAATACCTTCTACTGGGGCACCAACCAGTACATCATCCAGCGGGCGCTGGCCGCCACCAGCCTGCAGGAAGCGCAGAAGGGCGTGGCGTTCGCCGCCTTCATGAAATTATTCATTCCCTTCTTCGCGGTACTGCCCGGCATCGCCGCTTACCACCTGATGACGAACGAGGGGGTGATCGTCGACATCGACAAGGCCGACCAGGCTTTCCCCTGGATTCTCGGCAACTACGTCGGCGTAGGCTTCAAAGGCCTGACTTTCGCCGCCCTGGTGGCGGCCATCGGTTCTTCCATCAGCTCGATGGTGAACTCGGCGTCGACCATTTTCACGATCGATATTTACAATACCCTGTTGAACCCCGGCGCGAGCGAAGAGCGGCAGGTACGGGTGGGCCAGATCTCGGCGGCGGCCGCGCTCGTTGTCGGCGCGATAGTAGCACCGGCACTGGCCGGGGCGGGCCAGGTGTTCCAGATCATCCAGGAGTACACCGGTTTCATCAGTCCTGGTATTTTGACGGTATTCGTCTTCGGTATGTTCTACCGCCGGGGTACGGCCAGAGCGGCCCTGGCGGCCATCATCGGCTCCCTGGCTTTCTCGGTGCTGTTCAAGTTCCTGACACCCGATCTGCCGTTCCTTGATCGGATGACACTCGTCTTTCTGCTCTCCTCGGCAACGATGATTCTCGTATCGGCCGTGACGAAGAAAACCGGTACCGGCGCGGAGCCGAAAACCACGTCCACGGAGGCGATGGTATCTGATTCTCGCTTGCGCATCGGTCTGGCGATCGGGGTGATCGTTACGGGTGTAAGTACGGCAATTCGCCTGTTTATGCAGCCCGTTCCCGGCGTTCCGGACTGGGCGGTTTACCTCTTCGGTATCCTCTCGGTGGTTGTGCTGGCACTCATTTTTACCGACAAGCAAGTGGACGACCACAAGGCCATCGACCTGGAAGTTTCCCTGTTCCGCACGCGGATGGGTTTCAACCTTTCGGCCCTGGGGGTGACGCTGATCCTGGCGTTGATCTACGGCTTCCTCGCTTAATAAGGAGAAAGGGGGAAAAGAGTAAAGCAGGAATGGCCGCCGGACTTAAGTTCGGTGGCCATTCCTTTTCCCTTTTGCTTCTTTATCACTTTCCACCCTCATTTTCACGGCGGGGACGCGGGATGCAAGGGAAGGTTTTCAGACCTTGGTGAGCGCCTCTTCCACCTCGTTCATGAAGCGGAGGAACTCGGCGTTCTTGTCGTCCTTCGAGCGGGTCCAGGCTTGCGGCTCGCCGTTTTCAATGATGATGAAGTAGGGGCAAACACCGTCGTAGGCCGCCTCCGGACAGTCGAACTTCGGGGCGACGCCGGCGAAAATGTTCGGCGTGTATCGATCGGCGAGGGCCCGCATGGCCGCCTGACCGGTAGCGGACTTCAGCGGGCGGTAGGCCTGCTCGCCCGTGATCTCCGCCGGGCCGCCGAGCGCGCGTTCTTTGACGGACTCGAACAGTTCGCCCCCCTCCAGCTTGAAGGCCTGGCCGCCGCCCCAGCCGCCGGTGTAGCCGATGTAGATGGTCGGCCCGGCGATGGCCACCGGCGTTTTGCCCATAGTAGCGGGCCTGGGAGCACAGGTGAAGAAGAGGAGGGAGAGGGAAAGTAGAAGGAGGTTTTTCATTGTCGAATGTTTATTGCGTGAATTGATAACGGGTGTGCAAAATCACGACCTACGGCGTTTTGGTTTTATACCTCCGAGGAGCTTCCGGCCGACTTCGTCAGGCCGGAAGACGCCTCGGAGGAAAAAACCAAAACGCCTGCCGGGTCGTACGGTCGTAGCCTGTCGAGTTCACCTCCGAGGTGTCTTTTCATCCTCGTAGCGAAGCGGAGAGGATGAAAAGCTCTTCGGAGGTGTAACTCGATGGGCGGTTCTAATACGGATTAAAAGAAGCTCTTGTTGTTTCTCGCCCATTCCCCCCGCACCCGCGTCCCCGCCCACCTCCGTACTTTTGCCCCAAGTCCTTTCCCTATGCGCTTTCTCCTTTCCTGCTTCCTGTTCTTGCCGCTCACGCTGATTGCGCAAACCGACACCACCGCTATCACCGATTCCCTGACCGCCATCCCCTTCGTGGCCTACTGGGCGCAAGGCGACAGTTTTCGCTATACCGTAGAAAAGCGGGAGGTCAGCTACAGAAGGGGGGAACTGGAAAAAGCGGATACCACCCGCTACACCGCCACTTTTATCGTGCAGGATTCATTGACGGATGGCTACCGCATCCGCTGGCGATTCGAAGATTATAAGCTGGCGGAATCCGCCCAAACCAAGCTCGGCAACCTGTCGCTGGAAATGCAACAAAGCCTGGAGAGTCTGCAATTCGACGAGCTGGTTTTCCTGACCGACGAGGTCGGCACCTTTCGCGAAATCGAGAACCTGGCCGAGATTCAGGCCATCGTTGATACCTTCGTCAACCAACTCATCGAATCCACCCTCGCCGGTCTGGCTGAAGGTGACCGGGAGAAGATGCGCGAAACGCTGGTCAACACCATCGGCCACATGCGCAACCGGTCTTACATCGAAGGCAATATGTTCACCGAACTGCAACACCTGCTGCACCCGATGGGCGTGGAATTTCCCTACCCGGATACGGTGGAGTACGAAGATGAATACCCCAATAATTTTGGCGGTGCCCCCATCAGCGCCAACGGTATTTACTACGTCGACAGCCTCGACGCGGCCGACGATTACGTGCACATCAAGCAACTCGTCAGTCTCAACGAGGAAGACACGAAGGCGATGCTGGAAGATTACTTCGGCCGCCTCGGCATGCCGGCCGTCAAGGTCGCCGAGGTGCTCGTCGGCAGCACCTACGAGATCACCGACGACAACGATTACCATTACTATTATTACCCCGGCATCCCGATCTACATCGACTGTCAGCGGCATCTGGTTTTCAATATTGAGGGGGATAAGGCGGAGCGGTTTACCCGGTATTTGTTGGAGTGGATAGACTAAGTTATTTAATCATGACCCTCCCCGAACTCCTCCAACGGCAACTCCGCATCCCTCTTCCGGCTACCGTCCGGGTAGCCGCGTTATTCCGTGAGGACCGCCTGGCGAAAGAGGACTATTTCCTCAAACGCGGCCAAACCGTTCGTAAGCTCAGTCGCTTACCCGGACTGGAACCCTTTCATCACCCGCGCTTCCGGCGACTGGGCGGTGGGAAATACCGTCGCCGTTACCGCCGGCGGCATGGATTTCAAACCCAAAGTGCTGGCCTTCACCCCCAACCGCGAACTGCGCTGGAAGGGTAAACTGCTCTTCAACGGCCTCTTCGACGGCGAGCACTACTTCCTGCTGACCGACAACGGAGACGGGACGACCGGGCTGGAACACGGAGAGTATTTCTCCGGTCTTGCCTACAAAGTAGCGTATGCTGATGAGGCTAAAGAGGACATACATCAGATTCTGCACTACCTCAATACCACGTAGCTACCAACATCTATAAAAATATTTTGACGGAGATTGAAAGCATTGCTAAGATGCCTTCAGCTAAGGCACCCTATGGCAAAAAGAAATTTGAGTACCGTTTCTCAATAGTGAAGCGTAAGTACCGAATAGTTTACACGATCATAGAAGAGAAAACAATAGTTTTGCTGGTAAGGATCGTAGGGGTTAAATGGCCAAGCCGGCTGTTTTAGCATCAATAAAGGAAGAAGAATAACCTCACCCCGCCAGCGTCGCCTCTCCCCTTAACTCCCCCACCACCGTTTCCATCTTCACCACCAGGCTTTCCAGCACGTCCTGCGCCTGCGCCAGCGACTTCACGTTTTGCTTGACCAGCGTCAGCCGTTGCGGCGACATCCGTTGCTTGAGCTGGAAACCGCGTAAGGCACCTTCTTTAGCGATGATCGTCGAGAGGGCCTGGAAACCATCCGATTCGTAGTACATCGACTGTGGGTTCTCCACGAAGAAGAGCAGCAGCTTGTTGTTTTTCAGAATCAGCCGCTCGAAGCCCAGCCGGCGGCACAGCCACCGCAGCCGCAGCCCGTCGAACAACTCCTCCACCTCCGGCGGGATCTTGCCGAAGCGATCCACCAGCCCGGCGGCGAAATCCGTCAGCCCTTCCTCGTCCTCGATGTTGTCCAGCGCCTGGTAGAGACGCAGGCGTTCGGCCGTGCTCTCTACGTAAAGGGTGGGGATCAGCATTTCGGTATCCGTATCGATGTTGACCTCGCGCACGAAGTCGGACACCTCCGTCATCTGCTCGGCGAAAACGTCCTTGAATTCCCCCTGCTTGAGTTCGCGGACGGCCTCTTCCAGAATACGTTTGTAGGTCTCGTAGCCGATGTCGGAGATGAAGCCGGACTGCTCGCCGCCCAGCAGGTTGCCCGCGCCCCGGATGTCGAGATCCTTCATCGCGATGTTGAAGCCCGACCCCAGGTCGCTGTATTCCTCCAGCGTCCGCAGTCGCTTGCGCGCCTCGGGCGTCAGCACGCTGATCGGCGGCGCGATGAGGTAGCAGAAGGCCTTTTTGTTCGAGCGGCCCACGCGCCCCCGCAACTGGTGCAGATCCGACAGCCCGAACTGGTGGGCGTTGTTGATGATGATCGTATTGGCGTTGGAGATGTCGAGCCCCGTTTCGATGATGTTGGTGCAAACCAGCACGTCGTACTTGCGGTCGATGAAGTCGAGCAGCGTTTGCTCCAGTTTCTTCGGGTCCATCTGCCCGTGCGCCTTGGCGAACTGCACGTCGGGGCACAGTTTGCGCATCATCACCACAATGTCGTCGAGGCTCTTCACGCGGTTGTGCACGAAAAAGGCTTGCCCGCCCCGGAAGACCTCGTTCTCGATGCTTTCCTTGATCACCTCCTCATTGAACTGCCGCACCTCGGTGTGGATCGGCTGCCGGTTCGGCGGGGCCGTGCGCAGTACACTCATGTCGCGGGCGTTCATCAGGCTGAACTGCATGGTCCGCGGAATCGGCGTGGCGGTCAGCGTCAGCGTGTCGACGTTGACCTGGATGGCCCGGAGCTTTTCCTTGGCTTTCACGCCGAATTTCTGCTCCTCGTCGATCACCAGCAAACCGAGGTCCTTGAACTTCACCTTGTTGCTCAGAATGGCGTGGGTGCCGATCAGCAAGTCGATCTCCCCACTTTCCAGCCGCTTGTAGATTTGCGTTTTCTCCCGCGCCGTCCGGAAGCGGTTGACGTAATCCACCGTCAGGCCGAAGGGCTCCAGCCGCTCCTTGAACACCCGGAAGTGCTGGAGAGCGAGGATGGTGGTCGGCACCAAAACGGCGACCTGCTTCCCGTCGGCGGCGGCCTTGAAAGCGGCGCGCAGTGCGATCTCCGTTTTGCCGAAACCGACGTCGCCGCAGATCAGCCGGTCCATCGGGTTGCCGGCCATCATGTCCTGCTTCACGGCGTTGGTGGCCGAGAGCTGGTCGGGTGTATCTTCGTAGATGAAGCTGGCCTCCAGTTCGTTTTGCAGGTGGCCGTCGGGCGGGAAGGCGTGGCCGGGCGTGGCCTTGCGCTGGGCGTAGAGTTTGATGAGCTCCCCGGCCATGTCCTTCATCTTCTTCTTCGTCCGCGTTTTCATCTTCTTCCACGCGTCGCCGCCGATCTTGTTGAGGCGCGGCAGCGCGCCGTCCTTGCCGGAATACTTGCTCAGCTTGTGGAGGCTGTTGATGCCCACGTAAAGGATGTCGTTGTTCTTGTACACCAGCCGGACGCTCTCCTGCTCGCGGCCGCCGACGGTGATCTTCTCCAGCCCGGAGAACCGCCCGACCCCGTGGTCGAGGTGAACCACCAGGTCGCCGGTTTGCAGGTCGCGCAGCATCCGCAAACTGAGGGCCTTGTCTTTCGTGAAACCCTTTTTCAGCCGGTAGCGGTGATAACGCTCGAAGATCTGGTGGTCGGTGTAGCAGGCGGCCTGCATGTCCGGGTCGATGAAACCGGCGTGGATGGCGATGCCGATCGGCTCCCACCGCACGCCCGCGTTCAGGTCCTGAAAGATGGAGTAGAACCGCTCCACCTGCTTGGCGTTGTTCGCGAAAATGAAATTGGTCAGCCCGCCGGAGGTATTCTCCAGCAGGTTGCGGATCAGCAGGTCGAAGTTCTTGTTGAAGCTCGGTTGCGGCTTCGCCCGGCAGTCGATCGTATGGTCGATCGGCAGGCTCTGCTTGTAGTTGGTGAAGAAAACGATGGGCTTGTCGCGCACGTCTTCCAGCACCTCGCCGGGGCGGATGAAGGCGCGGTCGCGGAAGATCGCGGCCAGCTCTTTGTCTTCGATCATCGTCAGGTTCTGGCCGAATTCCTCCGCCTTCTTGAACGCCTCGTTCAGCTTATCCATCAGCAGCTGGAAGTCGCGCATCCAGATGTACGTATCGGGCGGCAGCACTTCGAAGATGCTGGTCTTCTGGCTGCGCTCGAACTTGGTGTTGATGTTGGGGATGATGCTGACGTATTCCACCTGGTCCACCGACCGCTGCTCCAGCGGGTGGAAGGTGCGGATGGATTCGATCTCCTCGTCGAACAGCTCGATACGGTAGGGGTATTCGTTGCCGTAGCTGAAGATGTCGATGATGCCGCCCCGGATGCTGAACTGCCCGGGCTCGTAGACGAACTCCTGCCGCTTGAAGCCGTATTCGACCAGCACGGTGATGATGGTGTCCACGTCGAGGTCTTCGCCCTTCGTCAGCTCGATGCGGCTTTTGGTCAGCTCACGCGGGGCGACGACCTGCTCGAACAGTGCCTCGGGGTAGGTGACGACGATCTCGCCCTTGCTTTTCGAGTGGGTCAGGTAGTTGATCGTTTCGGTGCGCAGTAGCACGTTCGTCGGGTCCAGCACCTCGAAATACAGCGGGCGGCGGAAGCTGTCGGGCAGCAACCTGATCTGTTTTTTGGGCAGCAGTTCGCTGATCGTGTTCTGGATGTAAGCGGCCTCTTCCTTATCGGTGGCCACCACGAGGTAATGCCCGCCGGCCCGCCGGTAGGTGGCGGCGATCAGGAAACTTTCGAGGGCACCGGCCAGCCCCTTGATCTGGAGGCGCGGGGCCTTGCCTTCCCGGCAAAGGCGGGCGATCTCGGCGACGCGGGGGCTATCGGCGTAGCGTTGCAGCAGTGTTTCGGCGGGGTTGGTAACGGACATCTCCGTTGGTAACCGGTTGGGCGGGGGTTGGGTTCCGGTTTAGGAAGTGATTTTAGCGTCTTTTCCAACTTATGCGATTTGGGCGGGGGACGCGGGTGCGGTGAATTGGTTTGGGGGCGTTGGTGGCCCGCACCGACGGATGGTGCGGAACCGGCGAAGGCAGTGCCTTACTACCGGCCGATGGCCGGCCGAAAACTCGATTCCTTTTGGTCCTTTATTCGTGCAAGACCGCGTCCTCGCCTAGAAAGACACCTTGTTGACGAAGTAAACCTTCCGCTTCCGCTTCACGTCATCGTCCTCCTTGTTCTTGATCTTTTGCCAGCCGAAAGCGTAGAAATGATTGTCGTACCAGTAGTCGAGGTCGGACCAGGAGCGGCGCACTTTATCGTTTTCCGAACCGGTTTCGATGACTTGCCCTTTGTCGTCCTGCAACACTACGCCATCGTCGGAAAGGGCCTTCGTGTAGATGCTGCCGTTAGAGGCGAAGATCATTTTCAGTACGGCATCTTCGGATTCGACCAGCGAGATAAAACGTTTCTCATAAAACGGTTTGGAGGCCGGCCACATCTCGAAACTATGGTCCCAGACCATTTTCCCTTGGAAGTCGAATTTACAGACCACTGCGTGCGTGTACCGGTAGCCGTCGAATACCGACTGGTAACTCGTGCGCGGGGTCGAGACGCCGTTGACCACGGTGTAAGTCGTATAGGATACCTGCCGGAAGGTAGGGTAGTAGGCCTCCCCGAGAAAGAGGTAGCCGTCATCGGTCGGAATCGTGTTGTGGCTGGCCATACGGTAGTTGATCTTCAACTCCTTGCCGGCTTTTTTCTTGCGGGCCTTCTTGCGGGTGATCTTCTTCTGCTTGCGTTCCTTGAGGTAGCTGAGAAAATCCTCCAGATCGAGAAAATTATAGGTCTCGAAAAATTCCGGCTTGTCGTCTTTCACCTGACAGTAAAAGAGGCCTTCCGACAGGGAAGTTTTCTTGGTGGAATACGTACCGGAATAACTGTACCGGCCCGGAGAGATGTAATTAGCGGAAATGTCGACAATGTTCTCTTCGATGCTCCGGGTCAGGACGCTCTCGCCGATGCGTTCGCCGTTCTCATCCAAACGGACGATAAAGGTTTCGCTTGATTTTCTGCCATCGATCAGCCGTACGAAGACGAATACTTCACGGCTTTCTTCAACCGTCTGGATGTTAGTGATCCTGATATGCTTGGGTTTGTACCCACGAACCTGAATGGGCACCAGATGCTGGCGTCCGTTGACGACATCGACGGTCAAGACGAAGGGCTCCTTTTTGATCGAAGCATCGATGAATACCCGGTCGCCGAGTGCCACCATCGATCCGGTATAGGCTTTTTTCGGGAGTTCCCCGGTAAGTTTGTTGATCGTAAAGTCGTCGGCATTTACATCCGTCAACAAAAACTTCCCTCGCTTATAATCTTTAAAGAAGGAGTAGATGCGATCGTCGCTGATGTAGCTTTCGTCGAGGGAGAGGCGTTTGTTGAGTTGTATGGTTTGCTCTTCCCGCAAGTTCAGGTCGGTATCGTACCGGCGAAAGTGCCAGCGGTAGCCGCCGTCCGTCTTGTCGTTATCGCGCGAACGGACCACCAGGCCCGCCTCCCCGAAACTGACGACGCCGTCGCTGCTGAAGTACTCATCCGACTCGAATTCGATCCGTTTTTCGGTAACCGTGCCCTGCGCCACGGCAACGCAAAAGCCCACCGCTATAAGGGTGATGGAAAGTAAATATCTCATAATATGGAGGGTTTATTCCCGAATTATCGGGCGGTTTAATAGAGGGAAGTGCCCTGAAGGGAGGTTTTAAAATTGGGCGAGGGGGAGTCCGGGCACTCGGATGTACTTTCTCTCCGTGGTAATAGCTAAATTTTCACCTGAAAAGAACAAGGACTTCGGAGCGTCGCGAACAGAGAGAGAGCGAAGCGCATTTCTGCTTCGTGACTTCCGGGCATCCGAACCCCTTGGTTTAAATTTCGCATATCCCATGCCCCGAAGAGCGAACACAAAATATAACGTAAGGCGAAGCTGGCTAATACATTTCCTTGCTTTTAACACACCAGTAACGCGCGCGCCGTCCATCCTCCCTTACTCCGGAAAATTATCCCGAATTCGTTCCAGCACCCGCGTTAGGTCCGCGTAGTCCTTTTCCGTAAGTCCGCCCCAGGTCCGCACGCGGAGATCTTCCACGCGGGGGAGCAACTTTTCGTGGACGACCTCGCCTTTTTCGGTCAGCGCGACCTGGTACCGCCGCCGGTCGTTGGGGAAGCGGGTGCGCTCGGCCAGCCCCTTGGTGGCCAACTTGTCGATGATGCGGGAGACCGTCGGTGGGTCTTTGAAGGTGCCGTTGGCCAGGTCGGTCTGGGAGCTGGCCCCGCTGTGTTGCAGGTGGTCGAGCACGACCCATTGCTCGGGGGTGATGTCGACGCCCTCCTCCCGGAAAGTGCGCTGGAAGTGCGCTTTGAGCAGGCGGGTGGTGCGGTCCAACAAGGTACCGACGTTGTCGTAAGATAGCGGGTCCAAAGTGAGGTATTATAGCGAAGGCGGTGGTGAGTAATCACCGGCTAAGGTAATAGTCATACAGCAATTGCTCGGGCAACCAGTGGCTGCCGGCGTAGGGCACGACGTCCACCGAGGGCAACGGACCGTATACCGCCTCCAGTCTTTCGTGGTGCAGCAAGGGGTCGCGGTCACCGGCGAATACGGTGGCGCGGATGTCGCGTTCGGTCAGGGTAGCTTCCAGTTGCTTCGGCCGGGGCGGGAACTTCAGCACGCTGCGCAATGACCCGGCCATGCGGCGGCGGAAAGTGCCGTCTTTCAGGTTGTGGTTGAGGTATTCCGCGCTGTAGCGGTTGATCACGCCCCGGCGACGGAGGAAGTTGCTCAACTTCAGCAGGTAGCGCGGCCGCTCGGTGAACTTCGCCAGCGGCCGGATCAGCGAGCGCGGCAGCGTGTCGATCCAGTTCGTGTACCGCCCGCCCGCGCCGTCGGGGGCGACGAGTGCTAAATCGCGCACGTCCGGGTGGTCGAGGAAGGGCAGGGTGTTGCTCAGGATACGACCGCCGAGGCTATGACCCAGCAGGTACACCGGCCGATCGTGGTAATCCGCCAGCAGCCGGTTGAACAGCGCGGCGAGCTCCTCCGGCAGATATTCTTGCTCCACCCATTCGGATTTGCCGTGGTAGGGCAGGTCGGGCGCGAAGGTGGTGTACTCCCGGCCCAGCGCCACCGCCAGCCGCTCCATCCGCCGCCCGCTGCGCCCGAACCCGTGAACGGACAGCATGATCTTGCGGCCCGCACCGAACTGTCTGACGTACAAACGATCGGCGGTGATGGGGGCGTCCAGGGGCTCGGGGCCAGTGGGGGAGAGGAAGAAACTGCTAATGGACTATTGGTATTTTGGACTATTGGACTATTGGACTATTGGACTATTGGACTGTTGGTATTTTGGACTATTGGACTATTGGACTATTGGACTATTGAAAGGGTAGGAATGTCGTGATTTGATAAACGCTACGGGGCGCAGTGTGGTTTGCTCCGACCCAAACTCGACGGGAGGTGCAACCTCTTAAGTGGAAAGGCGTTTCCGACCAACAGACCAACAGACCAACAGACCAATAAACCAACAGACCAAAAGACCGCCCCCATGCACGCCTCCGCCGAAATGCCCTACTTCATCAAACCCTCCCGCCGCCTGACGACGACGGAAAAGCACGCCGCCTACGCCGAAGCCACCGCCGCCATCCGCGCCACGCTGGGCGACGAGCGCGACGAGCAGGTGAAAATGGTTACCATCAACTGCCTGCTGAAAACTTACCTGCCGTATTACTACTGGGTCGGTTTTTACCTGACGCGCGGTGAAGATCGCCTGGTCGTCGGCCCGTACCAGGGCACGCTGGGGTGCCTGTACATCGAATTCGGGCGGGGCGTTTGCGGCGCGGTGGCCGCAAGTTGCGAAACGAAGATCGTCGATGATACCCACGCGCTGGAACAGGGGAAGGAGCACATCGCCTGCGACCCGAACAGCCGCTCGGAGATCGTGCTGCCGGTCGTACGGGCCGATGGTTCCCTGCTCGGCGTGTTCGACGTGGACAGCACGCTGAAGGGATCTTTCGACGAGGTGGATCGGGTCGCGCTGGAAAGCTTAATGAAAAATGTGTTTGGGAAATGATTTATGGGCGGAGGTGTTTAGACTGTTAGTTCGTTAGAATTTAGACTGTTAGGGGGGGCGGCTAATAGTCAAAATTCTAACGAACTAACAGTCTAACGAACTAATTCTTCTTCACCCGCTGCGTGTGGATCACCTCGTCCTTGCCGTCCCGCAGCTGCACCAGGTACATCCCCCGCGGCAGGTCCGCGATGTTGTATTTTTCATTGACGGTGAAGTCGAACCGGCGTACCTCGCGGCCCACCATGTTGATGACGCGGACGGTGCCGACGCGGTCGGAGTGACCGATCTCGAAGAAGGTAGTGACCGGGTTAGGGAAAATGCGGAGATCTTCGGTGGCGGTCTGGGCGGTCAGGCCAAGGCTGAGAAACAGGAAAACAAAACAGAGTAGAGCGTTCTTCATCATGGGTCGTTTGTGTAAAAAAGAATTAGAGAGTAGAAGTGAAGCCGGGCTTGCCTGCCCGGTTCGATGGCTCTAACCGAAGGTGTTTACGCTGGTGCACGGGTTTTTTCGTTTTTTTCTTAAAAACATCGAATCGGGGTTGAATTGGCGAAATT
>ENA-ORXT01003207-ORXT01003207.1-marine-metagenome-genome-assembly--contig:-NODE-3207-length-18336-cov-8.284572_pt1 | contig 18336 bp, 13 predicted proteins | sample MGYA00237868_ERZ511482 | MGnify/ENA metagenome assembly ERZ511482 | reverse complement strand
GAGCATGGTTCGGTGTTCCGGGGTCGGTGGGTTGGCGGGACGGTCGATCGACGGGTGAGTGTCGGGGCGGACGGGCGACGCTTCAAGCGCCCTCGCGCAACAGGCTGTCCAGCTCGGACAGCATGGCCGGGCCCAGTTCCCGGGCATCGTGCACCGTCATCGCGCGCCGGTAGTAGCGCCCGACGTCGTGGCCGATGCCGATCGCGCACAGCTGCACCGCCCCCCGGCGCTCGATGCCGGCGATGGTCTCGTGCAGGTGCCGGGCGAGGGTGTCGCGCCGGTTGGCCGACAGCGTGGCGGTGTCGACCGGTGCACCGTCGGAGATGACCATCAGCAGGCGCCGCTGCTCGGGGCGCCTGAGCAGGCGCGCGTGCGCCCAGGCCAGCGACTCGCCGTCGATGTTCTGCTTGAGGATCTCGCGGCTGAGCATCAGTCCGAACCCGCGCCGCGCGCTGCGGTACGGCACGTCCGCCCCCTTGTAGAGGATGTGGCGCAGCTCGTTGAGCCGCCCGGGGGAGGCCGGGCTGCCGGCCGCCTGCCAGTCCTCGCTGGAGCGCCCGCCGTGCAGCGACACGGTGGTGAATCCGATCACCTCCACCGTCACTCCGCAGCGTTCCAGCGTGCGCGCCAGAATGTCGGTGGCGGCCGCCGCGATGGTGATCGGCCGGCCGAGCATCGAGCGCGAGTTGTCGATCAGCAGCGTCACGGTGGTGTCGCGAAAGCGCGTCTCGACCTCGCTGCGGAACGCCAGCGGTGCGAGCGGGGAGGTCAGCAACCGCGTCAGGCGCCGCGCGTCGATCTCGCCCTCTTCCTGGTCGAACTGCCACTCGCGACGCTGGCGGGCCATCAGCACGCGCTCGAGCCGGGCGGCGAGCCGGCGCACCACCCGCCCCTGCAGCGCGATGTGACGGTCCAGGTCCTCGCGCCAGCCCGTCAGCGCCGCCGTGTCCGCCAGCTCGGCCGGACGGCGCACCTCGTCATGGCGGGTGGTCCAGACCCGATAGCCCGACGGCGAGGTGCCGGCCGGCGCACCGAGCGGATCGCGCCCGGCCACCGGCGGTTCGTCGCGCGCCTCGTCGCCGGTCTCGGTGGCCGGTTCGCCATCGGGTGCGTCGGCATCGAGCGGTGCGCTGACAGGCTCGTCCTCCTCGATGCCGTCGTCCCCGGTCCCGCCGTCCGCCGACGAGTCGTCGTCCGCCTCCCCGGACGCATCCTGCTCGTCGCTCGCCTCCTCCGCGTCCGGATCGGTCGGGTCTTGCGCGACGCCGCGCGTGTCGCCCTCGGCAGCGCCGGCTGTCGACCCGCCACCCAGCTCGCCGGCGAGCGCCTGCGCCAGCGCCCGGGCGGCGGGCGCGAACCGTCGCTGGTCGTGCAACCGTTCGCGCAACCGGGGCAGTGCCGCGCGCAGGCGCTCGACGACCCGATCGGGCAGCTCGTCCGTCGCACCGCGCGGGTCGGCGTCGGCGGTACGCAACGCGGCGCGCACGGCATCGGCGACCGCCTCGACCGGCCCGAAGGCGGTACGCCGCTCGTGCTCGCGCAACCGGTCCAGGTTGGTGCCGACACCGGCGAGCCGGCGCGCACCGATCGCCTCGATGCGCTCGTGTTCCAGTGCCTCGAACAGGGCGGCGGCGGCCACGCCGTCGGGCAGCCAGCGACGGTGCAGCCCGGCATCGTGGTGCCGGTGGCGCACCGCGGCCCGGTCGCTGCGACCGCGTGCCAGCGACAGGGGGACCGGGTCGGTGCCCGGCCCGGCGTCGTGCGGACCGGCATCCGGCTGCAGATCGGCCGCGGCGGCCACGCTGCGCGCGCAGGGCGCGAGCGCATCGTCGACGGAGGACGTCTGCGGACGCTTGCCGGGGAGCGCTGGAGGTCGGTAGCCTGGAATCACCCGGCAAGTATGCGTGTATCCTCGCTGCGCCGCCCGCACCGTGCCGGGCCCGCACCGGCCCGACCCGCATGCCCTCGCCCACCCCCGCACCGCCGATCCCCGGAACCGCCTCGCCGACCACCGGGTTCGACATCGCCCTGCAGCGCTGGGCGGAACGGGCCGCCGGGCTCGGCTGGCTGGCCGGCGAGCGGGCCGAGCGTCTCGCGACCCCCGTCGACGCCAGTGCGGCCGACCTGTTCGACACCGACGAGCGGCCGCTGACCGTCGGGCTGTTCGGCGGTACCGGCGTGGGCAAGAGCAGCCTGCTCAACCGCATCGCCGGCCAGCCGATCGCCCGGGCCAGCGCCGAGCGGCCGACCTCGCGCGGGGTGAGCGCCTACCTGCACCGCTCGCGCACGCTCGACGCCCTGCCGGCGGACTTCCCGCTGGAACGGCTGCACACCGCCGTGCACCACGAGGAGCGCTGGCGCGACGTGCTGTGGATCGACATGCCGGACGTGGACAGCGTGGCCATCGAGCACCGGGCCCAGGTGGTCCAGTGGCTTCCGCACCTGGACGTCGTGGTGTACGTGGCCAGTCCCGAGCGCTATCGCGACGATCGCGGCTGGCAGCTGCTGGTGGAGCACGCCGCCGAGCACGCCTGGCTGTTCGTGATGAACCAGTGGGACCGGGGGGACGCGCGTCAGCTGGACGACTGGCGCGAACAGCTGGACGCAGCCGGGTTCCCGGACCCGGTGCTGTACCGCTGCGTGGCGGGCGAGGCGGTCGGCTCGGTGGAAGACGATTTTCCGGCGATGCTGGACACCCTCGCCTCGCTGGCCGACCGGCGGCTGATCGGGGAGCTGGAACGGCGCGGCACGCTGGCGCGGCTGGAACGGCTGACGACGCTGGCCGCCACGCTGCGCCACGAGACGCTCGGTGCGCCCGGGCGGCCCGGGCGGCAAGGACCGCAGGGCTTGCCCGAGCATTGGCGGTCGCGCTGGCCGGACATCGCGGCCGGGCTGTCCGGTGCGCTGGAACCGCGCCTGCCGGAGCTGGCGGCCCGCTCGCGCGAGGCCGGTGACGGCTCGTTGTCCGGGCCGGTGACCCCGGCCCTGTTCGACGAGGGTACGCGGGCAGCCTGGCGGGCAGCCGTGCAACGCTTCGCGCAGGAGGCCACGGCGCAGGGCCTGCTGCCGCGCGGCGTGTCCCGGCGCTACCTGGCACCGGCCTGCGATACCGTGCTGGAACAGCTCGAGGAACGAGCCGATGCCGCGATCGGCCCGGCGCTGGCCCGTCCGGGAACGGCACTGCAGCGTCGCCTGCACGCCGCACTCGCGGTGACCACCACCGTGCTGCCGCTGGCCGCTCTCGGCTGGGCCGGCTGGCGGGTGCTCGACGCGTTCCGGCGCGGCGGCAGCGATCCGACCGCCTATCTGGACGGCGGGTTCGCGATCACCGCCACCCTGCTGGTGGCGCTGGCCTGGGCGCTGCCGTGGTGGCTGGCGCAGCGCGTGCGGCCCTCCCGCCCGGCCGCGTTGCAGCGCGGACTGCGCGCCGCCGTCGACGACGGGCTCGCGTCGCTGGACGGGGCGGTGAGCGAGGCGCTGCAGGCGATCGAGAAGGAACGCGGCCTGCTGAGCACGGCGCTCGACGCCCGGCTGGACGAGGTCGCCGAGCGGGTGCTGCCGGTACGGGCGGGCCATGCCGGGCGTGATCAGTCGGCGTTGCCCCCGGTGCTGGCACGGCTGCTGTCGAGCCGCGGTGCGGGTGCCCCGGGCTCCAGCGGCCCCGACGGCGTCACGCAGGTGCGTGCCACCACCCACAGCGATACCGAGGCCGCACCGGTGTCGTGACACTCGCGCGCCAGCTCGCCGGCGGTCGCACCGCTGGTGAGCACGTCGTCCACCAGCACCACGTGCCGGTCGGCCACGGCGTCGTGCACGCGAAAGGCACCGCGGATCGCCAGCTGGCGCTCGGCCCGCGAACGCACGGCCAGCGAGCCGGTGTCCAGCACCCGCACCGCCGAACGGGCGTGCACCGCGAGACCCAGCTCGCGGGCCGCCCAGCCGGCGATGGCCTCGGCATGGTTGAAGCCGCGCTCGCGCAGGCGTCGCGCGTGCAGCGGAACCGGCAGCAGCAGCGGTGCGGCGCCCGATGCGGTGCCGGGCGCGTGCGGGGCACTGGCCACGACCGCGCGGGCGATGACGGTGCCGAACAGCCGCGCGTTCGGCATGGCCCGCCGGTGCTTCAGATCGCGTACCCACCGGTCCACCGGAGCGGCGAAGCGCCACGGGGCGATCAGTTGCGCGAACGGCGGAACGAGGGTGAGACAACGCTTGCAGCGCACCGCGGTGATGGTCTCCTCGGGGTCCGCGCCTGCGTGCCCGGGCGTGTCGGCCGGCGCCGCGCAACCCCGTGATCGAGGTGGTGGTCGCGGCGGCGCGACCGGTTCGCCGCAGCCGATGCAGGCCAGCCAGCCGTCCAGCGGCCGGTGCAGGGCCGGCAGCACCGACAGGCATGTCCAGCACAGATCGAGCCCCGGCGAACCGGGTCCGTCGCACAGCGCGCAGCGGTGCGGCAACCAGGCGCTGGCGAGTCGCCGCAACGTGCCGGTGACCGGGAGCCGGGCGACGCGCCGGCACCACGAGGGGATGCCCATCGGTGCATTCCGATCTTCCATGATCCGGTCGGTAGCCTACACTCGACCGTACGCTGCGGTTCGTTCGCAGCGCCGACCTGTCACGGATGTTGTTTTTTTCAGACGAAACGAGGCACCGATGCGTTTACAATCGGCACTCGTTCGTCTATAGATGACAAAAAAACAACACGGATCGCCGTCCGCTCGGTGATCGGTACCGTCTTCTTCTCGCACCACGATCACGTCCGTCCACACACCGGGAGCCCAGACACCATGCGCCTCAGAATTGCCACCACCCGTACCCTCGCCGCTCTTGCCGTGGGCAGTGCCCTCGTGGCCTCGAACGCCCATTCCGCTGCCCACGAGACGCCCAAGGCGCTCGAAGGCGAGATCGAGATCGTCGAGCAGGGCGAGGATGCCTACGTCCAGTCCGGCGGAAACGCGGTACGCACCGGCCTGGGCGAGTGCCTGCGCCTGGGCGGCTGGTCGGACGAGAACACCATCGATGCCTGCGAAGGCGTGGAGATGGTCGCCGAGGTCGTGCCGGAGCCGGAGCCGGTCGTCGAGGCCCCGCCGGCACCGAAGGAGCCGATCATCACCACCGCCACGCTGGGTGCCGAGGCCCTGTTCGACACCGAGCAGTCCACGCTGAGCGCCGCCAGCGAGCAGGCACTGGCCGACCTGCTGGTACAGCTCGAGCGCTTCCAGGAGATCAGCGACATCGAGGTCGTCGGCCACACCGACAGCCGCGGCACCGACGAGTACAACCAGGCGCTGTCCGAGCGGCGTGCCACCTCGGTAGAGTCCTTCCTGGCCGCGGCCTACCCGGACGTGGTCATCAGCTCCAGCGGCCAGGGCGAGAGCAGCCCGGTCGCGACCAACTCCACCCCGGAAGGTCGTCAGCTGAACCGTCGCGTCGAGGTGCAGGTCACCGCGAAGAGCATCACCGATTCCTGAAAGCCCGTACCCGAGCCCGTCCGGCCGGCGTGACGCCGGCCGACGACTCGTCAGCACGGCGCGCGGGGGAGCCATGGTCGGCCACGAAGGTCGGCCACCGGCTCCCCCGCCGCGTTTGCGCAGCTCGGCAGGCGGTGAGCGTGATGGCTCCCGTGATGGCCCCGGGACTACATCAGTCCCCGTTCCGCCAGCGAGGTGTGCACCCCGCGGCCGATGATCAGGTGGTCCAGTACCCGCACGTCCACCAGCGACAGCGCATCGCTGAGTTTCCTGGTCAGCCGCACGTCGGTGTCCGACGGCTCGGCCACCCCGCTCGGGTGGTTGTGGGCGAAGATGACGGCGGCCGCGTTCTTCGCCAGGCAATGCTTGACCACCTCGCGCGGGTACACCGCCGCCGAGTCGATGGTGCCGGTGAACAGCTCACGGTACTCGATGACCCGATGCCGGTTGTCGAGAAACAGCCCGGCGAACACCTCGTGGCCCAGACCCGTCAGGTGCAGCGCCAGGAACTGACGCACCGCTTCGGGTGAAGACAGCACGTCCCCCGTGGCCAGCGTCTCGAACACGTGCCGGCGGGCGATCTCCAGGGCCGCCTGCAGCAGTGCGTGGTGCGTGTCGCCGATACCGGGCACACCGGTGAGTTGCCCGCGGTCGGCGGACAGCAGCGCCGACAGGCCGCCCGTGTGCGCCAGCGCACCGCGGGCGACGTCCACCGCGGTGCGTCCGGGCGTGCCGGTGCGCACGAACAGGGCGAGCAGCTCGGCATCGCTCAGCGAGCCGGCACCGTGTGCCAGCAGTTTTTCGCGCGGGCGCTCGCCGGCCCGCCAGTCCTTGATCGTCATCGTCGTCGTCCCTGTCGTCGATCGGCGCACGTCCTGCGCACCGCGTTCGTCGAGTAGATCACGTTCGAGGCCTGCAAACCCTGACGGAGCTCACGACGTGACCGGTACGGTCGGCAAGGGCGTCTTCCCGCTGCGCGCTACTCCTCCATCCAGTACGTTCGCCGCTTGGCAGGCGTCGACACCGCACCGTCCACCGCAGCCGTACCGACCAGCAGGATCGGCTTGTCGGGCGACAGCTCGCTGATGTAGACCGCCACCGGTGGCGGAATGCCGACCCCGTCGAGTTCGGTGGAGCGTTCGGGTCCGTCACCGTCGCCGATGTGCAGACCGGCGCCGCTGAAGATGTTCATGGTGTAGAGCCTGCCGCCACCCAGGTCGGGCACGCAGGGGTCGATGGTGGTTGCGTCGGGCGGTACGTAGCTGGTGGCGATCAACCGGTTCTGCAGGATCAGCGGCGTGCCCAGCAGCTTCTCGCCGCTCGTCGGCAGGTTCACGAACCAGCCGTGCCCCGAGCTGTCGGTGTCGGCCGGACGCGAGGTGGCATCGAACAGCTCGCCTTCGGAGATGGGGTCGGCCGAAGGCTCCGGTCCGGCCGGATCGAGATAGAGCATGTAGATCCGGTTCACGGTGTCGTGCTCCAGCGGCCGATCGCGGCGTCCCGAGCCGATGGCGACACCGAGGCGCACGCTACCGTCCGGGAACCTGACGAGACCGACGTCCGGCGCATGGAAGAAGCGACGGTCACCACCGGGCTCGGTCGCACCGGTCGGGCTGGCGAACGGCATCGGACGATCGGCCAGCCGGGCCGCCAGGCCGAGGCTGAGCGTCGGGACGCCCGCCGTGTCGGTACCGCCCGTGTCCCGTCCCGGGTCGATGCGCCAGACATTGCCCCCCAGGTCCGCGGCGAGGAGCAGGTCGGTGATGCCGTCGAAGTCGACATCGGCGGCGACGATGTCGGCCACGATCGACCAGCGCATCTCCGGATGCCAACTCCGGTCGATGCGCGTGACCAGCTCCCCCGTCAGGGCATCCACGATGTAGATCGCGCCGACATCGCCGTGCTCGGCCTCCGGATCCCGGGTGTCGGCATCGTTCCATGTCCGGTAGCCGCTACCGAACACCAGCACCTCGCGCAGCGTCGAGCCGTCGCCGTGCGGGATCGTGGCAGGGACCGGACTCGACCAGGTCTGGCCCAGCGCCTCGAATCCCGGGCGGGTCGGGTCGATCGTCCACAGCAGGCTCGGGTTGGCCGGATCGGTGATATCCAGCGTGTAGTAGTGGCTGCCACCGCGGCGCATGCCGACGGTGAGCCAGGCGCTCTCGCCCTCGTCGACCACGCCGTTGCCGTTCTCGTCGCTCATGCGGGTGGTGATCGGGCCATCCAGCCCGTGGCGGAAATCCTCGGCCGCCCCGGCGAAGAACGGGCCGACGTTGCGATACAGCTCGTGGGGCAGGAAGCCGAACAGCTCGCTGCCGCTCGATGCATCGATCGCGTGCAGGAAACCCTCCTGCGTTCCGGCGAAGACCACGGATCTGCCGCCCGGATCGCTGGAGGCGTAGTTGACGATGGAGGCGGTGGTGTGCAGCGCCGCGCCGAGCTGTCGCCGGGCCTCGGCCGTGTCGTCGTCCTGATCCTCGTCTAGCACGTCCACGCCCCGCATCCACCGGATGGCGGCATCGCGCAGCGCCGGCGCCACGCCCAGGTCGGCGGCCCGCACCTCGCCCTGCCCGACCGCGAACGGCACCAGCTCGCGCGCCTGGTGGTTCCCGGCGCGCGACGGTGCGGGGTGGGTCAGCAGGTTGCGCTCGAGCTTGAGCCGGGATGCGGCGCCGCCCTTGTCGATGAACGCACCGTCGGGCCCGTTGGACCACCAGGACTGGGCACTGCCGTCGATCCGACCGTCCACCAGCACCGGCTTGCCGCCGACATCGACCAGACCGATCTCGCCCTGCTCCGAGATCGGTCCGAGGGCGTACTTCTTCATGTTTCCGGACCACAGCGACGTTCCCGCCTCGGGCTGGAACTGCGTCAGGTAGACATCCGAGCGGTGCGACGCCCGTCCGTACTGGCTGACCGACGCGGTCGGCGAGGTGAACGAGGCGACCCCGTTGGCGGCGCCGGCACTGATCCGTCGAAGCGCCTCGCCGACCTGACCGGCGTTGGACACGCTGTACGACCTGCCCCCTCCCGCCTGCACCAGCTGATCGAGAAAGTCGCTGGAGAAATCGAACCCGATGGTGCTGGTACGAATCGGGTGGCGATCCTCACCGCCCTCGCTCAACCAGGCCGCAAGCTCCACGGCGCACTCCACCGCCGGGTCGGCGGAGGAACAGGCGCCTCCGGTCATGGTGCGGATGGCAGGTGCCGAACTTGCATTAGATGGCGTCGGCGAGCCGTCGGTGACGATCACGATCTGGTTGGCCCGGCACTCGCTGGTCTCGGGCGCGATGTAGGTCGGCGTACCCGCGATGGTCTCCCCCGCGCAGGCCTCGTTGCCGGGGTCATCGGGCGCGCAGCCGGTCGGGCGCGTGATCGAACCGTTCTCGTAGGCGTGCGGATCGGACAGGCGGTGAACGCTGTTGCGAGCCACCTGCTCGCCACGCCGCCTGCCGTGCACGACGTCCGAGCCGAGCAGGTAGCGCGCGCTTTCCTCGAACAGGTTGACGAACGGCGTGTTGCCGATGGCCGGCATGAGCTGGACCTGCTCGATCAGCTCGTCGCGCACGGTGCGGAACGGCAGGCCCGACGCCTGCGCACCCTTCACCCGGGTCGAGATCCTGAGCTGCGGCCCCTCCCCGTCCCGCCCCAGGGCCGTCCGGATCACTGCCGGACTGGCCGCCCACGGATGGACGCTCAGGTAGATGTCGGATCCGGGCGTCCAGTCGGGGGAATCGATGACCTGCTGAAGGGTCCCGGACAGGTCGCCGGACTCGACCCGTTCCCCGGCGGCGAACGGGGTGTAGGCGGTCCTGAAATGGGGATCCCCGCCGAACCGGGAGGTGACCGGCTGGTCCGCCGTGTACGGTCCGGCATCGGCATCGTCGTCCACGGTGAACTGGAACCTCGTGTCAGCCGAGGTCTTTCCCACCACGCTCAGCAGCAGCCGGGCATCGGCGATGGATGCTCCCCGGGCCAGATCGACGTTGGGAAAGCGCAGTCCCAGCCTGGGAATGCTGCCGCCCGAGGGCACGCTCGCATCGAACACCCCCTGGTCGAGACGGGTACTGCCATCGGGCAGCTGGACCGCATCGCCTTCGGAACGGATCAGCTGCACCTGCTCGCCGGTCACCCGGGTGCAATGGCGGGAGCGATCCACCGAGGCGGGGTCGTACGAGACGTGCAATGATGCGCTCCGGTAGGCGCCGGATCGGTAGCTCCACGACAGGCGCTCGCCGGTGCCCTCCACGATCATCGCCATGGCGTTGCCGGCGCACCAGCCCGGCCGGTCGACGATCTCCTGCACGATGGGAGAGATGTCGGTCGATCGCTGTCGCACCGACAGGCCTTGCCAGGAACCGGGGGACCAGTTCACCTGCGCGGCGGTCTTCTCGCGAGCGCTCAGGGTGCGCTTCACCAATCTGAAGTCGGCGGCATCGTCCGCATCCTCGCCCCTGATCTGCAGGAAGGCATCGTTGTCGCCACCGCGCGGCAGGTACTCCAGCCACGCATCGGCGATCCGGGCCCCCGGCGGGATGTTCACGCTGTCGAAGCGCGTACCGTTGATGTATTTCGCGGGCGGTATGCCGGTGAGCGTGTACCCCAGCACCAGACGAGGTGCCGCGGCTTCGCTATCGCGGGCATGGTTGCCCAGGTAGACGGCGGTGTTCGTCCGGTCGAGCGAGGCGCTCGGGTCGGGCTTGATGATCACGGTCAGCGTCCCGACCTCGCCCTTGTCGAAGACCTGTGCGAACTGATCCTTGAAGTTCGGTGTTCTCAGGGACATCGGGCTATCGTTCAGCCCCTGCCAGTTCGCCGGTCGGGACACGTTCCAGCCGATCGGCCCGGTGGTGAGCGGCCGATCGTTCACCCGCCGACCCGGCGCGTCCGCGAACGGCGGCGAGTCCTTCCTGGCATCCAGGTAGATCAGCGTCTTCGCCGTACCCGATCCTTCGTCGGCCTCGGCGTCCAGCCATTCCTGGCCGGCCCATTGGAAGTCGATCGTCACCCTGGTCAGCGTCGCCCCCTTCGGCAGGCTGACCACCGGAAAGTGCAGCCCGATCGAGGCGCTCTCGCCGTTCTCGGTGGTGGAGAACGGCAGGATGTCGGTTTCGCCGAACACCGCCTGGGTCTGCAGGTAGGACTGGCCCCCTCTGTCGAGGTAGCGCCCCTGGCTACCGTAGTCGAAGGTTCGCTGGCCCAGGCTCAGACCCGCCGAGGTCAGTTGCATGGTGCCGGAGGATTCGCGCTCGAAGCCGTCGTCGGCATCCCTGGCGACCTGGGTGCGCAGCGAGATCAGCCCGCAGGCGTCATCCGGGCACAGGTCCTGGTCGATGCGCCGCGCGGGCGCGACGATGGCGCCACCCTGATCCAGGCCGTTGAAGGCCGACAGCCCCACATCGACGCTGTCGGTGGTGCGCAGGAAGTCGACCAGCGGATCCTTCAACCGGTCCAGCCGCCACTTCGCCCACGCATCGCCGGTGAAGCGCATCGATGCGCTGGTGTCGATGCCGATCACCATCTTCGGACGAAAGTCGGCGTCCGGGTGGGGCGAATAGATGTCGATGTCCTCGGCCAGCCCCGGCATCGGGGCCAGCGAACCGATCGACAGCGCGGCGGAGGCGGCGAATACCCGCAACCTCGAGGGGACGGCATCAATGCTCATGGACGTGATCCGGGGCCGGGTTCAAGGGGCGAGTGGTACGCGCATGGATGCACCGGCGACGACGCGGCGCACGGTGCCGGTACCGTCGATGGCGGCGCGGGCCTCGATCGAGTAGGCCGCGCGGGCGAACAGGCGCAGCGAGCTGCCGAACTCCGGCAGCAGGCCCTCGTGCCTGGCGGTGACCGTCACGTCGACCCGTTCGTCGATCGAGGCCACCTCGATGGCGGTCTCGCCACTCGGGGCGATGTTCTCTAATGCCAGCGTGTCGAAGACCGAGTCGCCGGCCGAATCGGCGACGTGGAACGCGGTGCGGTCGCGTTCACTAATGTTCACCATCGACAGCTCGGCGGTACCGATGCGCATGACGCTCATGCCCAGTACCGCGGTCAGCAGGACCAGCAGCAGCGAGACGACGAGCGCGGCGCCCGACTGACGGCCGGGCAAGGGAGGTCTGTTCATCGAACCTGCCGGGCGTCGCGGTTGCGGACCGTTTCGGTGCGTTCGAACACACGACGGATCCTCTCGTCGTCCGGAAACCCGATGGCACCGGACGTCGCACCGGCGCGTACCGACACACCCGCCAGCTGGAAACGATCGGGAGCGTCCTGCCCTTCCACGTGGGCCGGCGCGCTGATCAACAGGGCGAGCCGGACGCCGATGATCCGCTCGGGATCGAACCCGACATCGACGGCACCGCGTTCCGAGACGCCTCCGCCGGGGGCGCGCTGCCGATAGCGGATCACCAGTGCCTCCACGCCCGATGCCAGTTCCACCGGCGTGGTGTCCTGGAAGGGGTGCAGATGTTCGTACAGCGCGCGCACCGGCTCGCCGCGCCCGGTCTGCCGGGTCGTCTCGCCCACGTAGTACAGCGCACGTCGGTAGGGCATGACGCGTACCGACGACGGGTGTCGCGGATCGATCGTGAAGCGGTTGCCCAGCGGCGCACGCATCGTCAGAGCGACCGCCCCGTCCGCGATGGCGGCGGTGCTCTCGATGTGGAACCCTTCGGCCTTGCTGCAGTCGGCGATCAGCCCCAGGGCACCACGCTCCAGGCCCGGATAGGCGGATCCGATCTCGATCCTGGAGACATCCGACAGGGTGTCTGCCAACGGCACGCCGCGCCGGGCACCGCCCTCCAGCAGCAGCGCATCGGAGCCTGCGACCGGTACGCCCGGCCCGCTGAGCGGCGCACGGTAGCCGACCGGATGCGCCGGCGACCAGGAACCTGCCGATACCGAGAAGCCGTTGACGGGTTGCCAGTCGGTCGGCGCGGACCCGGCAACCGCTTGCCGGAGGGGAATGGCGGGGAGGGCACCGATGCTGCCGGCGCAACCGATATAGCCGGCGGAGCGGATGCCCAGCGCCAGCTCGTCGAGCGCGATGCGCGCCCGGCCCTGCAGTTCGGCCAGCGCCACGCCGGCCTGGCTGGAGCGGCTGCTGGCCACCATTGCCGTGGTAGCCGCGCCGACGACGAGCAGCCCGATCGAGAGGGCGATCATCAGCTCGATCAACGACACGCCGCCCTGCACCGCTCTGGATGCCGGCGTCACGGGCTGACCCGCAGGGTCAGCACATCGTCCTCGCGCACGCCCGCGTTGACCGTGGACCACTCCAGTCGCACGGTGTAGACGCCGTCGACATCGCGCGTGATCGTGCCTCGCGCCGGCTTGCCGTCGGCTCGCGCCGGCAGGCGCAGGGCACTCGACCTCAGGTCCTCCGACCAGGCGGCGATGTCCGCCTGCGCAAGCGCCGCCGCATCGCACCCGGCCACCAGGCAGCCGGGAGCAGTCTGCTCGTCGGCCGGCGACGCCGGACGCTCGCCGGCGTCGCCGGCCGCGGCGGCACCGGTATCGACGTTCGCGTAGGCCCCCGCCTCGATGCCCGGGCGATTGGCTCGCATCCGCGACACCATGTCTTCGGCCAGGAACCGGGCATTGCCGCGATACAGGGCTGACTGGTTGGTCTGGAGGGCGGTGAGCTGCATGCGGGTCGAGGCGAACATGCCCAGACTCAGGATCACCACCGCACACAGCACCTCGATCAGGCCGACACCGCTCTGCCGACAAGCTCCGGGCGCGCGCACAGTGTTCGTCAGGGGCACGAGGCCGACGCTCCCCAGCTGTCCAGCAGCGCGCCGTCCGCATCGCGCGATGCGCTCGAGTCGATCTCTCCGGCCACCGAGATGCGCAATGTCCGCGCCTGCTCCAGGCCGCGCCCGCCGCAGACGATCACGAAGCCGCTCGCCCCCCGGGCGCTGCCCGGGAACACGAAGCGGGTCGCGGGGACGCTGGTCCCGGACCAGCGACTGCGCACCCGCACGGCGATGCCGACAGCCTCCGCCCGGCCGCTCGACCGGCGAACCTCCAGCAGGGTGTCGCCGGCGTCCAGCGCCACCGCATCCCCGCCGGGCTCATCGGCGAATACCAGCCAGTCGTCGACCCACGCCGGGGCGCACGTCGCCCCGTCCAGGGTCGGACAGACGATCACGGGCCGCTGTCGGACCAGGGAGTGGATGCGGGCACGCCGCAGGTCCCAGGCGAGATCGTCGCGCACCGAGACCAGGCGCCGGTCGGACAGGCTGTCCAGGAACGATGGCGCGGCGATGCCCATCAGGATCGACAGGATGGCGAGCGCCACGATCAGCTCGACCAGCGTGAAGGCGCGCACGCCCGGCGGAACCCGGGGTGCGTCGTGCCGGTGGCATTCGGTCCTCTCGAGGACGTTCCATCGCATCCATTGCTCCACACATGCGGACGTTTCCCGCAAGGCATGGCGTGGGTATCGGCCGACGGCGCCGCTCCCTTAGACGTGCCCGTGACGGATTGCCCGAGTCGGTGCGATCCGTCCGACGATGTCGATCGACAGACCTTGCCGGCCCGTGCGCCCGGCTACCAGCGGATCATTTCACCCCGCCCGCGCTCGAACCGGGTCCCGGCCCGCTACCCTCACCCCATGGACCCTCTGAACGGACACAAGATCCTGCTCGGCGTCACCGGCGGCATCGCCGCCTACAAGGCGGCCGTGCTGGCGCGCGGCCTGATCGCGGCCGGCGCCACGGTGCGGGTGGTCATGAGTGCCGGTGCACGGGCCTTCGTGCAGCCGCTGACCTTCCAGGCGCTGACCGGGCACCCGGTGCACACCGACCTGCTGGACGAGGCGGCCGAGGCGGCGATGGGCCACATCGAGCTGGCACGCTGGGCCGACCTGGTACTGATCGCCCCGGCCAGCGCCAACACGCTGGCCAGACTTTCCCACGGGTTGGCCGAGGACCTGCTCGGGACGCTGTGCCTGGCCACCGACGCACCGCTGGTGGTGGCCCCGGCCATGAACCGGCTGATGTGGGCGCACCCGGCCACCCGCGCCAATTGCGCCACGCTGGCCGCACGAGGGGTGCGGTTCATCGGCCCGGCCTCGGGCGAGCAGGCCTGCGGCGAGGTCGGCGCCGGCCGGTTCGAGGAGCCCGAACGTATCGTGGCGGCCCTGCGGGCGCAGGCGTTCGACGACCCGACCGCGAACCCGACGGCCGGTGCGACCAGTGACGCGATGGACCACGCCACGGACGACTCGCTGGCCGGCCGGCAGGTGCTGGTCACCGCCGGCCCCACGCGCGAACCGATCGATCCGGTACGCTACATCGGCAACCGCTCCTCGGGCCGCATGGGCTTCGCGATCGCTGCCGAGGCGGTGCGGCGAGGTGCCCGGGTGACGCTGGTCAGCGGCCCGGTGACGCTGCCCACCCCGGCCGGGGTCACCCGCATCGATGTGGAGCGCGCGCACGACATGCACACCGAAGTCATGCAGCGTGCCCCGTCGAGCGAGGTGTTCATCGCGGTCGCGGCGGTGTCCGACTATCGGGTGGTCGAACGCTCGGTGCACAAGCTCAAGAAGGACGGCGAACCGCTGACGCTGTCGCTGGTGCCCAACCCGGACATCCTGGGCGATGTCGCCGCCGGCGAGCCACGGCCCTTCTGCGTCGGCTTCGCCGCCGAGACCGAAAAGCTGGAGGAGCACGCCCGCATGAAACTGGTCGCCAAGCGCCTGGACCTGATCGCCGCCAATCGCGTGGCCGACGCGGACGCACCGGTGTTCGGCAGCGACGACAACGCCGTGGAGCTGTACTGGGCCGACGGCGGACACCGTTCCCTGCCCCGGGCGCCCAAGCACGACATCGCCCGCGCATTGCTGGACACCGTGATCGAGCGGCTCGCGGCAACCGGGGCGGCACGATGAGCACCATCGACTACCGCGTGCTCGATCCTCGCCTGGGCGATAGCGTGCCGCTGCCGGACTACGCCAGCGAGGGCGCCGCCGGGCTGGACCTGCGCGCCATGCCGCCCGAGGCGCTGACCGTGCACGCCGGGCAGACCGAGCTGGTACCGACCGGCATCGGCGTGCACATCGCCGACCCGGGCCTGGCGGCGCTCATCCTGCCGCGTTCCGGGCTCGGGCACCGCCACGGCATCGTGCTCGGCAACCTGGTCGGGCTGATCGATTCGGACTACCAGGGCGAGCTCATGGTGTCGTGCTGGAACCGCAGCCGGGACGCGTTCGTGCTGGAGGTCGGCATGCGCCTGGCCCAGCTGGTGATCGTGCCGGTGGTGCAGGCCCGCTTCGAACGGGTCGAGCGGTTCGCGGACGCCAGCGTGCGCGGCGAGCGCGGCTACGGCTCGACCGGTACGGACTGAGCAGGGGGAACCGGTTCAGGCAGCTCGCAGGCCCGGGGCCGTCGGCACCGCCGCCTCGTCCAGCCAGCGGTCCATGTCGTGCTCGCCCATCGGCCGTGCCAGCAGGAACCCCTGCCCGGTCGGGCAGCCGAGCTCGATCAGCTGCCGTCGCTGCAGATCGGTCTCGATGCCTTCCGCGATCACATCGACGCCCAGCGATCGGGCCATGACGAGAATGGCCTCGAGCACGGGCCTGCCGGACCTGTCGTCATCGATCGCCGCGATGAACGAGCGATCGATCTTGATGCGATCGATCTCGAGGCGGTTGACGTTCGCGATCGAGGCGTGCCCCGTGCCGAAGTCGTCCAGCTCCACCGACACCCCCGATGCCCGGATCGCTTCGACGACCTTCACGATCGTCTCGTCGTCATCGACCATCACGGTCTCGAGGATCTCGACCGACAGCCGGTCTCCGGGAAAACCGTGCCGTGCCAGCGTCGAGGCGAGAAACGCCACGAAACCGCGGTCGTGCAGCTGGGCCGACGAGGCGTTGACCGACAGCCGGCCGAACGGCGTGCCCCGTGCCAGCCAGCCGCGGGCGATCCGGACGGCCTCGTCGATGACCTGCTCCCCGAGCGGCACGATCAGGCCGGTCGCCTCCGCGATCGGCAGGAACGCACCGGGGAAGACGATGCCGCCATCGGCGTTCCGGCACCGTGCCAGGGCTTCCACGCCCACGACCTGACCGGTGCGCATGTCCAGCTGCGGCTGGAAGTGGGGTTCGAAGGCATGCGTCCCGAGCGCCTCCCGAACGAACACTTCGCTTGCGCGCCGCTGCTGGAAGGCGGTGCGCAGCGCACCGTGAAAGGGGGTCACCGCGTTCTTGCCGATCGATTTCGCGTGATACAGCGCGATGTCCGCGTTGGCGTGCACCTCGTCGAGCGTGGTCCCGTGTCCGGGCGCAGTGGCGATGCCGATGCTGGCGGCCACCGCGGAGCAGCCGGGTTCGAGCGACAACGAGGCCTGCAGGTCGGCACGCAGGCGTTCGGCCATGTCGCGGGCGATGCGCGGGTCGTGCGAACCGATGTGGACGAGAAACTCGTCGCCGCCGGTACGAAAGGCGAGATCCTCGTCGCCGATGTTCGCGCGGATCCGGTCGGCGACGGTGCGCAGCAACCGGTCACCGGCATCGTGACCGTGGGCGTCGTTGACGTTCTTGAAGTTGTCGATGTCGAGGGCGATCAGGGAGTAGCCGATGGCACCCGCGCCCGATGATTCGCGCGACAGGGACTGCGCGAACGCGTGCAGGTGATGACGGTTGGACAGGCCGGTCAGCTGATCGTGCAACGAGGCGTGAATCAGCTCGGCCTGCTGGCGCCGTACCGTCTCTTCCCTGGCGACCAGCTCGTCGGCGAGCGGTGCGAACACGAACCGCGCCTCGATGAACAGGATGGCGATGGTGACGAGCAGCAGGCCGAGGTGCATCGCCTCCGCGCGCCCGGCGTCGGTGCGCACCCGATCCTCGTGAAAGCCGACCACCGCGTCGAGGGCACCCGGCAGATCGCTCCGGGCTGCATCGGCCATGCGGGTCGCGATGGCGGTCTGCTGCCGGGCACCGTCCCCGGCGAGCAGGGCACGCCCGTCGGCGAGGAACGCCCGCACCCGCGCATCGACATCGTGCGGCCCGCCGGCGTAGTAGGCGTGCTCGGCCTCGGAGCGGATACCGGGGAGATTGCGCTCGGCGTTGCCCGCCATCAAGCTCTGGTGAGCCGCCGCCATGTCGCCGATGGCCGCGTGCAGGAGCGCCCTGTCCCCCTGCAGCGCATCGATGTCGTCCGCCTGCGCGACCCGCTGCGAGAGCATGGCGATCCGTTGCGAGAGCATGCGCTGCTTGCCGGCGACGTTGATGATGGAGGCGACTTCCCCCTGCCGGGCGATGAAGCCGTCCAGCACGAGATAGCCCCCGACCGACAGGAGACCGACCAGGCACAGTGCCAGCGTGTACGCCCGCCCGATGCGTCTTCCGATGTCGGAGAAGCCCGTCTTCCGATCCGCTGGGTTCATGCTTTCGGATAGCGACCCCCTGCCGACATGTCTTGAACGAACGCACGGGCAGGGCCTGGGCGCCCGAACGTCACGGCAGCGGTGCGATACTCTGCCGCTGGTCCTCCAACGTACCGATCGTCCCGCCCATGCCCATCTCCCCCGCCATCTTTCGTGCCTACGACATCCGTGGTGTCGTCACCGACGCGCTCACGCCGAGCGTGGTGCGCGAGATCGGTCGCGCGTTCGGCAGCGAGAGTGCGGCGCGCGGCCACACCACCGTGGCGATCGGGCGTGACGGTCGTCTCTCCGGACCGGCCCTGTCCGAGGCGCTGGCCGAAGGGCTGCAAGCGGCCGGCATCGAGGTGGTCGACATCGGCATGGTGCCCACGCCGGTGCTGTACTTCGCCACGCATCATCTGGACACCGGCACCGGCATCATGGTCACCGGCAGCCACAACCCGCCCGACTACAACGGGCTGAAGATGATGATCGG
>ENA-ORXT01003205-ORXT01003205.1-marine-metagenome-genome-assembly--contig:-NODE-3205-length-18340-cov-188.433007_pt1 | contig 18340 bp, 7 predicted proteins | sample MGYA00237868_ERZ511482 | MGnify/ENA metagenome assembly ERZ511482 | reverse complement strand
CCTGAATCGAGCCAGCCATCCGCATGCAGATTCAGAATGACTGGTTAGGTATGAATTAAAGAAAGTCCATTTAATTATCTTCATCTTTTATAATCAAAGGTTCGGTAATATCATTAGTTAACTATATAAATTACTTTAATTTTACTACCTAAGCATTGATAATAGTAAAAAAAATAACCCTCTGAAGACGATGCTCCAGAGGGATATTATTTTAATCCAAAATAAATTTTATCTACTGCTCATTATCTCTGTATGATAATCCGCTCATTCTTACTGATCACATTATTCCTGATCGTGACAAAGTAAAATCCATTAGCCACATCTGAGACATCGATCGTCTTCGTCATCTGTCCAATGGTTAGATCCATTGTGACTGATTTCATCAACTGCCCATTAATGCTTCTGACTTCTACCCAGACCTTACCTTCCAGATTCTCTGAATTGATCTGTAATTCCAGATCATCTATGACAGGGTTCTCAGCTACCGTGAAATTCACTTCTCCATATCTGAAGCTACCGTCTGGACAATCATCGCCTTGTACTCTGGTGACTTCTATGAAATTATCTGAAAGATCAAAGCACTCTGTGAAATCAAGCGTCGTCACATCCATCTGTGAAAAATTAGCAAAATTTAAAGTCCCTGTGTATGATAATCCATACACACGACACATGCCAATTCCAATATTTTCAAAATCACTGCTGTCTCCACTATTAACCAAAAATCGATTAGAAGCATCCGTCAAAAGATACACATATTGCATATCAGCTGTGCTGGTATTTTCAAAGCTTAATCTATCTGGTATTGAATCATTCACACATATCGTGATCTCTGTATCTCCTCCTACAAGGTTGACCGTACCTCCATCGACATCGTTTCTGGTTATCATAATCGGATTAGATAAGTCAGAGCATCCTTCTATATCATCTACATTCTGACCGACGACAACTCCCGTCAGAGCACCTACTGAACTCAAGTGCCAGATCTGACATATGCCTGGTCCAGCACCATCAAATTCAAAAGTACTCGCTGTCTGAATATCAATAATCATCCCTGATGTATCTGTGACTATATAAGTACTGCTATCTCCATTTTCGGTCGTTAAATTCACATTGACCACATCCGTATTACCATCACCTGTACATAGCATCGCACTCTGGAATCCATCATCTAGCGTGATCACTCCACCGACAGCGACACACTCCATACAGTCTGTCTCTCTGATGACTGTAACACGATTAGACAGATCAATACAACCTCCTAAATCTGAAATATTATCACCCACAACAGTACCACTTACGGATGAAATAAATGAGAGATTATAAATGTAGCATACCCCTCCGCCTGCGCTTTCAAAGTTAAATTCATTGACTCCTGATACTGCAATGATATTTCCTAAAGTATCTGTGGTAATCCAGTTATCGCCGGATCCAATAGTGTCTCGAATCATGAGTGAGAAAATATTTTCTATTCCATCACCTGCGCATATAGTCAGTTGATCAGTGCTATCACTTAACATAATAATCCCCCCATCAGCCAGACAAGGCTCAGCGGCACATCCTTCCTCTCTCACCACTGTTATGAAGTTAGAAAGATTAGCACATCCCGTAATATCAGAAGCATTAAGTCCTACTGTCGCTCCAATGATAGAGTCATTATAACTCAAGTGCCAGACTCTGCATATGCCTGCTGGAACGGTCTCGAAGTTCGTCGGCGCCTCATCAGATAATTGTAATATGACTCCTGCGGTATCAGTCACCACCCACACAGTACTATCACCCACTGCACCTGAAAGAACGATTGCTATGCTATCAGCTATCATATCATCAGTACAGACGGTCACCATAGTCAAGCTGTCAGATGTCATGATCGAACCTCCTTCTGCTGTACATCCTAACATCACACAGTTCACTTGTCGGACGATTGTGATGGGTTCTGACAGATCAGAACATCCTACGATTCCAGCGGCATTCATTCCAATGACTGCACCAGTGATGGTATCATTATAACTTAAGTGCCAGACCAGACAAGTTCCTGCATCTATGCCTTCAAAATTGAAATTACCATCAGCCTGAGTGCTCAGTATGACACCCATGGTATCAGTGACGACCCAGACGCTGCTGTCACCGACTGCACCGCTTACTGTAAACACTAATTCATCAGGTTCTCCATCATCTACACAGACTGTAAATGAAGTCGAACCAGAATCAGTGACAATCAATCCACCTTCAGCAGTACATTCAGACTGCCCACAATCTATCTCTCTTGTCACTCTTATCGGATTAGACAGGGCAAAACAGCCAGATATATCATTATTAGCATTTGCTCCTACGGCGACACCTTCTAAAGCTCCTATGTAGCTTACATTCCAGATGAGACATACACCCTCGTCTACTCCTTCAAAGTTAAATGGTGGACGAGATGGCAATGCTATGATCATTCCTACTGTATCCGTGATCAGCCATAAAGAACTATCGCCGACAGAATTAGTCAAGGAAACACTGATATTATCATCAGCATCATCATCGACACAGACTGTTATTTCTGTCTCGCCTCCACTATTGATGGCTCCACCTACAGCAGCACATTCTGTCATGTCACAATCGACCTGCATATTAATCACATAAGGATTAGATAGGTCAAAACAGCCTAGAATATTACCGATGTTGGTCGCATCTTGTAATCCAAGTACATTAGATGAATAACTCATGTGGTACAATCTATATGTCTCTAAATCACCATCTTCTATTTGAAATGGCGGAGCTGAATCATAGAAAAATAAAATATTATCAAATAGATCTGTCATAAGCCATACACTGAAATCTCCGACATCACCAGTCAAGGTGACATCTATCTCTGCTGCCATGCCATCTGTACCACATATGGTTGTCTCAGTATTACCATCAGCATCAGCTATCATACCTCCTTCAAAATCACCTCCATCTCTGAATATCCTGATCGGATTAGAGATACTGATACAAGTACTAAAGTCATTGATATTTTGCTCAAGCTCTGCTCCCGTAATAGAATCTCGCAGACTGGCATGATAAAAGAAGCAAAGTCCCTGTCCAGCACCTTCCAGATCTAAGACTGGCTCTAACTGAAATCCTAAAATACTTCCAGTGGAATCTGCAAGAATATATATAGAATTAGGACCGACATTACCAGTCAAAGTGATGTCAAATGAATCACTGACTCTGTCATCAGCACAGATCCTTACTTCCGTCAATCCTTCAGAAGTCGTTATTGTACCGCCATCTACATTACAGATCATCTGACATGACTCTCTGATAACCGTGATTGCATTTGACATTTTTACACAGCCTTCCACATCAGCTATATTATTACCTGGTATTAGACCAGTGATTGGGTCTAATAATCCAAGGTGCCTGATCAAGCAAGTGCCTGCTGCTACTCCTTCAAAATTAAATGGTCCTTCGTTTTGTAATTCCAGAATGACTCCATCTACATCAGTGATGACCCAGATACTGCCTCCTCTGTCATTGACTAACTGGACATTAAGTTCCTCAACCTGGCCATCATTAACGCATACTGTCACACTATCTTGTCCTCCTAATATACTGATGGTACCTGCTGCTATATTATCACAAGTCAAATTAATACAATCAGTCTCACGATTCACTCTTATCGGATTAGACAAATCAAAACAACCCATGAGTTCATTAGCATTCTGCCCTGCTGACACTGTATAAGAACTGTCTCTGGTACTGATATGCCATACTAAGCAAACACCTAATCCAGCACCTTCAAAGTCAAAAATATTATTTTCTTGGGTCATTAATACTACTCCAGTGGTATCAGTGACAAGCCATGAACTGATGCCTTGATTTTCCGTCACATCTACAGAGAACATATCACTCACGCCATCATTCGCACATATGGTTAAGTCTGTGAGATCATCCGTCGTAGCAATGACGCCTCCTTCCACTTCACATGGTGTGGTATCGCATATTCTTCTATCTACAGTTAATTGATTAGACATCTTGAAGCAGCCTTCTGCGTCAGCTATATTTCTACCCGGTATGAGTCCACTAAATGGATCAAGAATACCTAAATGTCTAATGATGCATATACCCGTAGGCGATCCTTCGAAGTTAAAAATTGCTTCATTCTGAACATCTAAAATCAGTCCATTGGCATCTGTAATAATCCATAGACTTCCTCCGACGTGACCTTCTCTCGTCACTTCAATATTCTCATCCATACCATCATCTATGCAGACTGAAAGATTATCTCCATCAGATGCAGCGTATGATATCGTACCTGGCTGTACATCATCACATGTAAATGGCTTACAGCCTGTGTTACGATTGACTGTGATAGGATTAGACAAATCAAAACAGCCGTCCAGGTCATTAATATTAGAACCTAAGCCCACTGTGAAACTAGAGTCTCTGGTACTCAGCTGCCAGATCAAACATATGCCTCCACCCAGACCTTCAAACTCAAATGTACTGCTGTCTTGCACAGCTAAAACAACGCCTGCTTCATTAGTAATTAGGAAACTACTCAATCCTATATTACCAGCTAACATGACATTGGTTAAATCGCTCACTTCATCATCTACACATATCGTGATAGACATCAGGCTGTCAGATATCATGATCGATCCACCTTCCACTTCACATGGTATGACGGCGCATCCTGTATTTCTGATGACAGTTATTGGATTAGATAAATCAAAACATCCTGTGAGTTCATCTGCATTAATCCCTGTACTCGCAGAGAAGCTGCTATCTCTCGCACTAACATGCCAGATCAAACAAACACCGCCACCAGCTCCTTCAAAATCAAATATACCTGTGGCTTGAGTCGCTATGATAAGCCCTGTCGTATCTGTAACTATATAACTACTTAACCCTGTGCTTCCCGTCAGTAAGACATTGATAACATCACTCAGTCCATCGTCTGCACAAATGGTCAATTCTGTGGAACCATCAGAAGTCGCTATTTGTCCTCCATCCACATTGCAAATGTCTTCTCCACAGTCATTTTCTTTTATAATGGTAAATGAATTAGATAAGGCAAAACATCCGCCTAAACTATCTAAAGATTCTCCCACTGCAAACCTTGAAATAGGTCCCTGTAGGCTTATATGATATATCAAGCATCCACCAGGTGTGCTTCCTTCAAGTTCAAAATCTGAATTTTCAGATATTCCTGTGATGACTCCATTATTATCTACCTGTACCCATGATTCCTCACCACTATTCCCAGAGACCTGTAGATCAAGTACGTCACTTAAGCCATCATCTGTACATACTGTAAGAGCAGTTCTACCTTCTGATGTCGCGATACTTCCAGCTACGACGGTACACATCATTTCACCACAATTGATCTGTCTGGTCACTCTGATCGAATTAGATAGTGCGAAATCTCCCGTAATGTCAGCTACTGCTCCACCTATGACAACGCCTCCTAATGTATCAAAACTCGAAACGTGCCAAATCAAACAGACGCCTGCACCTAAGCCTTCAAAATTGAAAGGAGGTCCTGTCTGAAGATTTAAGATGATTCCAGCTGTATCTGTCACCACCCAAGCCGCACTCCCGACGTCTCCTGTTAGTGTTGGTGAGATATTCTCATTGACTCCGTCATCTACACAAACTGTTATTTCTTCCGTTCCATTAGCTAATGATAATGAACCTCCCATGGCCATACCTGGTCCGCAGTCCGTTATCCTATTCACTGTTATTGCATTAGATAAGCTGGTACATCCGACCACATCACCCATATTCGCACCTATCTCTAATCCTTCTACCGGCGCTATCAGACTGATGCTGTATATTCTGCATTGGCCCGATTCTAATCCTTCGAAGCTGAATACAGGTGTCGTCTGGACAGAAAGCAAAATGTTATCCGTATTAGTAACGATCCATATTCTAGCTCCAGAATTTCCTGATATGACTAATTCTATATTTTCCTGTATCCCATCAGTGACGCATACTGTCAGTTCTGTCTCACCTTCAGCAGTCGCTATCATACCACCTATGACCTCATCACATGGGTCAGGCCCGCATTCTACTTCGCGATTCACAGTGATGGCATTCGATAGACTGATACAGCCTTCGATATCTGATATATTTCCACCTAATATAAAACCTGTCAATGGGTCAAGGATGCTAGCATGATATAATAAGCATGTACCAGCTCCTGCCCCTTCAAAGTTAAACTCAGCTTCATTCTGAATATTAATGATTACACCTTGAGCATCTGTCACAATATATGTAGAAGCTCCACTATTTCCTGTCAGCACGATTTGTAGAATGTCTGGCTCTCCATCATCCGCACATACTGTCACAGAAGTCTCACCATCGGATATCGCTATGCTCCCTCCAGATACGTTACATTCTGGTGGTGCACAGTTATCTTCTCTGATGACTTGAATAGTATTAGAAAGCTGAAAGCAGCCACCTAAGCCCATGATATTTTGCCCTAATACAAATCCTGTAATCGGATCTTGTAGACTCATATGATAGATGAAGCATACACCTGCTTCCACACCATCAAAATTAAAATCTGTTTCATTCTGAATCTCTAAAATAACACCATTAGCATCTGTAACTATATAAGTAGAAGCCCCTGTATTTCCTGTCAATAGGACAGAAATATTATCACTTTCGTTATCTGCAACACAAATGCTGATAGATGTTTCTCCACTTGCCAAAGTAATACTACCCGAGGTAATATCACACGCCGGAGGACCACAGTCTACAATTCTTGTGACTTCTATTCTATTAGATAGTTGAAAACAGCCGCTTAGTCCATTAATATTTAAGCCCACTCCAAATCCTGTAATCGGATCTTGTAGACTCATATGATATATATAGCATATACCCGTACCTGCGACTTCAAAATTAAAATTCACTCCATTCTGAATATCGAGTATGTTGCCCTCTGTATCTGTCACTAAGTATGTAGAAGCCCCTGTATTGCCAGATAGCACCACTGATATCTCATCACTCATGTCATCAGAAAGGCACAGGCTCGTGGCAGTACTACCATCCGCCAGTGTGATGCTTCCTGCATTCACCTCACAGACTGGTGCTCCACAGTCTACGATTCTAGTGACTTCTATTCTATTAGATAATTGAAAACAACCACCAAGTCCATTTATATTTAGTCCTATTCCAAATCCTGTAATCGGATCTTGAACGCTTATATGATAGACATAGCATAGACCTGCTCCTGCTGCTGTGAAATTGAACATCGCATCATTCTGAATATCGAGTATGATACCCTCTGTATCTGTGACTACGTATGTAGAAGCTCCTGTATTGCCAGTTAATATGACTGAGATATCATCGCTTAAATCATCAGAAAGGCATAGGCTAATAGAAGTACTACCATCTGCCAGTGTGATGCTTCCTGCATTCACTTCACAGACTGGTGCTCCACAGTCTACGATTCTGATCACTTCTATTCTATTAGATAATTGGAAGCAACCACCTAATCCTGAGATATTCTGTCCCAGGCCAAAGCCAGTGACTGGATCTTGTAGACTCATATGATATATAAAGCAAGTCCCAGCGGGTACGCTTGTAAAATCAAAAGTAGATGTATTCTGAATGTCTAAAATATTTCCTTGTGCATCTGTGACTAAATATGTAGAAGCTCCAGTATTACCCGTAAGGATGACTTCTACTATATCATCTTCATTATCTGAAGTACAGACTGTCGTGGTGGGATCACCAGTCTCGAGTGCTATACTACCTGCGATTACATTACAAACTGGCTGCCCACAATTAATTCTTCTGGTGACTTGAATCGGATTTGACAAGTCAAAACATCCAGTTATCTGAGAGGCATTCTGCCCTATCACTAATCCTTCTAATGGGCCATCACTGCTGACATGCCATATATTGCATAGACCAGCTCCTGCTCCTTCAAAATTAAAAGAAGGACTATTCTGAATCAATAAGATAGTCCCAGAATCATCAGTCACTATCCAAGTGGAGGTACCAGTATTAGCTGCAAGCATAATGTCTATGCCATCTGCTACTCCATCATCTACGCATACAGAAGTGGACATGCCACCATCAGCCGTCATGATAGAACCGCCTTCTACATCACATAGCGTGACTCCGCAGTTAATTTCTCTGGTGATCATGATCGGATTAGAAAATTCAAAACATCCGACTATATCTGCAGCATTCTGTCCTATGCCGAATCCTGTCAAAGGATCTTCTAAACTTAGGTGCCATAATTCACATACGCCTGCTCCTGTCCCTTCAAAATTCACAACAGGTTCATTAGTAATGATCAGGATAGTACCTTCTTGATTCGTGACCACATAAGTAGATGAGCCAGCATTACCTGTGACTTGAGCACTCACGATATCATCTATGCCATCATCCACGCATAAGGTCAAAGCGGTAGCTCCTTCAGTCGTTGTCACATTTCCTCCTACGACTACACATGGAGGATCAGAACAATTTATTCTTCTTGTGACAGTAATAGGATTAGATAAATCAAAACAACCTTCTAAATCTGCTACATTCTGACCGATGCCAAATCCATCTACCATACCTGTTAAACTGATATGCCAGATCTGACACATGCCTATTCCTGCACCTTCAAATCCAAAATTAGTATCATTCTGTATCAGTAATATAACTCCTTGGGCGTCTGTCACTAACCAGCTAGAAGACCCACTATTACCACTTACAGAAGCTGTGATTACACTATTCACTCCATCATCTACACATACTGTCAGTTCTGTCTGATTATCGCTACTGATGATCGTACCTCCTGCTACATCACATACTGGTGTACCACAATCTATTTGTCTCGTTATCGTAATCGGATTAGATAAATCATGACATCCTACAATATCACCCGCATTATCACCTACGCTTGTCCCTGTCAATGTCCCTTCAAAACTTAAATTCCAAATCAGACAAGTACCTGCTGCAATACCTTCAAAATTAAATGTACCATCAGTCGTGGTCTCAAGTATATTACCATCAGGATCAGTCACGACCCATAAAGACGAAGCTCCCTGACTACCACTCACTATTGCTGTCAACTGATCATCTATGTTATCATCTACACACACTGTAGCGGCTACTGTACCATCTTGTAGGACTATAGCCCCTCCATCAACATCACAAACTGGCTCGCCACAACCTACTTCTCTAAGCACTGTAATTGGATTAGATAAGTCAAGACAGCCGTCAAGACCAGAGACATTCTGACCTACACCCAATCCTGCGATGGGATCTTGTAAGCTAAGATGCCATATCTGACATTCTCCAGCACCAGTACCTTCAAAGTCAAATGAAGCGTCATTCATGACTAAAAGAATGTTACCATTCATATCTGTCACTATCCAAGTCGATGATCCAGTATTACCAGATACAACTGCAGATACCATATCACTCATGCTATCATCTACGCAAAGTGTCAACTGAGTCAAACCATCAGTGGTCATTATATTACCACCTTCTACATCACATGGCTCCACACCACAATTGACTTGTCTGATTATGGTAATAGAATTAGACAAGCTGAAACAGCCTGTGATATCAGTAGCTCGCTGACCTATCTCTGCACCTTCTATATCTCCAAAAGTACTCAGATGCCATATCTGACATCTACCTGCGCCACGACCTTCAAAATTGAATGTGGATCCTGCCTGAAGCGCTAAAATAACACCATCTTCATCAGTCGCTACCCAAGTAGAACTACCTACATTGTTAACTAATGAGACTTGTATATTATCATTTAATCCATCATCTACACAAACTGTGGCATCACTCATATCGATGCTGATAATTCCTCCTGAGACATCGCATACTGGAGCTGCACAATCTACGTCTCTCGTCACCGTTATTGCATTACTCAGCTCATAGCAGCCCTGTAAGCCTGCCACATTTTCTCCAACTACGATTCCAAATACCGGATTAGTAAAGCTCAGACTCCATATGACACAGACTCCAGCACCTTGCCCTTCAAAATTAAATGATGGCGTGTTACTTGTCGCTAAAATATTTCCATCAGTATCTGTGACGAGAAAAATTCTATCTCCTCTACCACCCACTGTTAATACCTGCACATCATCATTTAATCCATCATCTACGCAAACTGTGAGCTCTGTTAATCCCTGTACCGTACTGATCGAACCACCTATGACATCGCAAGGGTTGATACCACAATTAGTCTCTCGGATCACCTGAATCGAATTAGATAAGTCTGAACATCCAGATAATGCTGATGCATTTTGTCCGATAGATAAAGAAGGCTGAGAGCCTATTGCAGAATAGTGCCAAATGAGACAGATGCCTGCTCCAGTACCTTCAAAATTAAATGGAGGACCACTTGGAAGGGCAAGAATATTACCATTCTGATCAGTAATCAGCCAACCTTGAAAATCTCCTTTAGCTGACGATAATCTGACATCTATCAAATCATCAAATCCATCATCAACACAAATAGTCAAACTTTGATTATGAGTGGTGGTAAGGAATCCTCCATTAGCTGATACTACGCTGACCACTATTTTATTAGACAAGTCGAACCAGCCTCTTAGTTTCTTAATATTAATACCCTTATTCGGCTCAACAATAAATTCGTCGTATCCTATGTGAATGATGTGATACTGACCTACATCTAAGCCTCCAAAGCTAAAGATGGGACTATCTTGAATTCTTAAGATGACATTATACTGGTTAGTCAATAGCCATATTGATGAATCACCAATACTACCAGATACCGATGCATTAATAATATCTGGAATCCCATCGCCGATACACAAATTCGTATTGTCCGAGGTAGTGATTATACCACCATCGGGTTTATTATCCATTGCAAAAGTCAATCCTTGAGAAAGGAAAAAGATAGCAATTATGACAATCAAAGAATACGAATTAGATCCGTTGCCAAACCTGAGTCTCATAAAGTATATAGTTAATTTTGAAAAATCTAGTTTATAAGGCTCATTAACAGAGGATCGCACGAGTGGCGAATGCCGTGTGCAAACTAGATCAGGTGGTGGTCTACCCTTCAAATGTACAAAACATATAACAATAATTTATAATATGAATAAAAAATTGGAATAAAATTTGTCTATGATATCACAGAAGTCTTTTTGAAAGGCTGAATTGCTATAAAAACCAATAGAATAGAACCTATGATTGTTATTACAATTGCGATACTAATAGTCGTCGTCTACGGAGAAAAGTTGATCAAAGAGTCAATGCAATAGAGGGGATCATTACTTTACAGAATCATACATGAGTCGAACGTCATCCTCACTAAATGTACCGATAAGGCCCGTCTGAAAAATATATTCTTTGTCACCTTGGATCTTGACATATCTGAAATCATAATTTAAGACTTCATCTATTTTTTTTTCATAAATGAATCCATCTTCGTATTCTTCCAGTATTTTAGAAAAGTATGTGCTTTGTTTTACTGACTTAAGTTGATCTGCTATAATATCGCTCTTTTCAAAAGTAGTCGCATCTGAGCCTAAGATCTGCACATAATAATTATCTCCCGCTTTCACAGTCACATCCTTCCATACACCCATATCATCAGTGACAACTTCTGCGCCATCTGGAGCATTAATGCTAATCGGTAGTCCATGAGATAATAAGTCGAGCTTCAGCAGATGGCTCGCAGGATCTGTCTTACAGCTGGTCAAAAATAGGATACTTAGAACTGAAAGAGCATATATGGTTCTCATAGGGTAAATGTATAAATAATAAGACCCAACTACATATTTATATATGTGTAATTGGGTCTCAATTTAATTTTGATTTAAGGTCCTCCTTACTCTATAGTCTTTAGCTCTTCCGATACTTATCTTCAGCTCTTCCGATATTTAATAGAGCATCCGATTGCCTTAGTGCTAGCGGGGTCGGGGTCCATCCCCTTCTCTATAGAAGAGATAGCATTATCTACATAATTCATATCTACCATACTGGCGTCTCCTGGATTATCATCGATGGCTCCTATATATCTGACGACCATGTCTTTATCTAAGACGTATACATGAGGTGTCTTAGTCGCACCATATACTGGGAAGACACTCTGATCTGCATCAAATACATACGGAAATTCAAAGCCTTTCTCCTTAGATCTGACTTGCATAGCCTCATAGCTATCTCCGCTCTTGATGTTAGGATCATTCGGATTGATAGCGATTACTGGATACCCTGCTGATGCATATTTCTGATGCATTTCATTGATTCTGTCTTCATATTTGACTGAAAAAGGACAAGTATTGCATGTAAATATGACAACATAGCCCTTGGCACCCTCAAAATCACTCAGAGATACCATATCTCCACTAATGCTTTTTAATGAAAAATCAGATGCTTTATCTCCTACTTTATACCCATCACCTGGGTTAATCTCGGCGTGTAACTGTACTGATAGAAAACATCCGACTAAAAATGACAAAATGAAAAACTGTTTCATAATTTATATTTTTATTGAATTAATCATTGACGTAATTTCCTCTACAGAGCTGAACTCTTCTTCCTTGAATATGGAAGCATCGCCGCTGTAAATATATGTGGCAGGTATAGCCCCACTCCACTCTGTATTGACCTTATCTAACCAATTATTGTATTTTGTATCTGCCAGCACGACGACTTTAGATTGTAGTGCTCGTTCCTTGAGAAAAGGCTTCAACTTAGATTCTATTTGATTCTTAAAATCTAATGAGACTAATACGACTTCTATACCATCTGTCTCGTGTAACTCTTCGAAATAAGGTAGTTCTTCCACGCATGGCTTACACCAAGTCGCCCAGAAATTAATCACAAAGATCTTGTCCTCTCCGCTATGTAATACATGCTCAAAATCATCAAATGACTCATATATAGTAAGCTCTGCCTGCCCTTGAATGGTACCAAGCAATGCCACATATAAAGAAATAGACACTAAAATAAGCTTCATTTTAACAGATTTCGACATGATAAAAACGCAATACCTGGCAGAATGTTTCATCTCGTCTAATTCAGCTTATAGCTTAAGCCTATATTCTTCAGTTCATCTATGAATTTTGAATCAGCATTTACCTTCTTTTCCAGAGACACTAATTTAATGTCTAACTCATCTTCCATATCATAGATCTCCATAGATAGATTATGCTTTCCCTTATACTCAATGAGAATCGTATTGAGCTTCTGAATCACATGCTGGTCGATCTGGCTGAGTCCCATCTGAATGGTAATAGACTTAGTCAATGCCCTTCCTACAGAATCAAGAAGCCTGATGTCTTTTACTTTAAAATAAGTATTATCATTATAACCCTGGGCGAACATTCCTTCTAAATAGATCACCTGACCAGATATCAGCAGCTCCCTATATTTTAAATAATCATCTCTGTATAATCTAAACTCTAAAGCCCCATTAAAATCTTGGATGGTGAATCTGCCATAGCCAAGACCTTTCTGATTCATACCGTGGAATGCCTCTGTCACTAATCCAGCTAACTTAAGATTCCTCCCTTCTGACGTATGAGCTTTCTCAAGATTACAAGTGGTAAAATGCTCTAACTCCAGCTTATAGTCATCTAAGGGATGTCCACTAATGTAGATTCCAGTGACTTCTTTTTCTTTTTCAAGTTTAGTGATGAGTGGCCAAGATCTCGATTTTGGCATGACAGGTGTACTGATATACGCGTCAGATATATCACCGAATAATGAATTTTGATTTTGAGATTTTTGATTCTGATAGGTATTCCCGAATCTCAGAGCATGCTCTAAGAGAGTATCAAAATTCTCAGATTCTGCAAAATAAGTAGCTCTTGTATGTCCAAAAGAATCTAATGCTCCGCTTAAGATTAAGCTTTCGACACACTTCTTATTCATGGCTCGCAGACTCACCCGCTTGGTTAATTCGAATATATCTTCAAAATTGCCATTCTCCCTTTCTTCTAATAGTGCCGTGACAGGACCTTCGCCCACACCTTTGATCGCAGATAATCCAAATCGGATCTGTCCTTGCTCATTCACATTGAACTTCATGCGACTTTCATTAACATCTGGTCCGAGGACCTCAAGCTTCATACGCTTGCACTCTCTTAAAAATTTATTGAGACTGTCAATGTTGTTCTTATTGTGATTCAAGACGGAGGCCATGAATTCTGCAGGAAAGTGAGCCTTCAGATAGGCTGTCTGAAATGCGATGTATGCATAGCAAGTCGAGTGAGACTTATTAAATGCATATGATGCAAATGCCTCCCAATCTTTCCATATTTTCTCTACTGTCGCAGGAGGGTACCCGTTCTTCTCGCAGCCTTCTTCAAACTTAGGCCACATCTGATCTATCAGCTTCTTCTTCTTCTTACCCATCGCCTTTCTCAGCATATCTGCCTCACCCTTAGAAAAGCCTGCAAGCTTCTGAGATAAGAGCATCACTTGCTCCTGATAGACAGTGATCCCATAGGTATCAGATAGATATTCTTTCATATCGTCGAGATCATATCGGATCTCTTCCTTGCCATGCTTTCTGGCGACAAAGTTAGGAATGTACTGCATCGGTCCAGGGCGATACAGGGCATTCATCGCGATGAGATCATCGAACTTATCAGGCTTTAGTTCTTTCAGACTCTTCTGCATACCGGTAGACTCATATTGGAATATACCCACTGTATCACCTCGCTGAAATAACTCATATGTTGCTTCATCTTCCAATGGAACAGTATCTATATCGATCTCAACTCCTTTACCAGTCTTGATGATATCTACGGCATCTTTAATGATCGTCAGCGTCTTCAGTCCTAAAAAATCCATCTTGAGTAAGCCAGCCTCCTCCACGACACTGTTATCAAACTGACTGACCAATAAATCTGAATCCTTTGCCACGGATACTGGTACATAATTAGTGATGTCATCTGGTGTGATGATGACACCACATGCATGTATACCAGTATTTCTGACAGAGCCTTCTAAGGCTTTAGCAGATCTGATCATCTCACCTATCTGAGTCTGCTCCTGAGCCATCGCTCTGAACTTGATGGCCTTCTCGACATCTTCAGGAATCATGTCCTTCTTCAGCTTAGCATCTATCCCTCCATCTGCTAATACTTTTTTAAGTGATGCACTCAGATGTGTGGGGAATGTTTTGGTCACACCAATGACCTCATTCAGCGGCACCTGCATGACTCTCCCTACATCTCGAATGCTTGACTTTGCTGCCATCGTACCATAGGTGATGATCTGTGCAACTTGATTCTGACCATACTTATCTATCACATAATCTATGACCTTACTCCTCCCCTCATCATCAAAATCTATATCAATATCCGGCATCGATACACGCTCTGGATTCAGAAATCTCTCGAATAGTAGGTCATACTTAATCGGATCAATATTAGTGATGCCCAGACAGTATGCCACAGCAGACCCAGCTGCTGATCCCCGCCCTGGCCCCACAGATACACCCATCTGCCTTGCAGTCGTCGTAAAGTCTTGTACGATTAAGAAATATCCTGGATATCCCGAGTTCTTTATCACTTCTAATTCAAAATTCAGACGCTCCTCTATGATTGCAGAGATACTGCTGTACCTCTGCTTAGCACCTTGAAAAGTCAAATGTCGTAAGTATTCATCCTGTGTGTTAAATCCCTGCGGAAGTGGATATGCTGGCAGGACGACATCTCGTGTCAGCTCTAAATTATCTACTTTGCCAACGATGTCCATCGTATTGTCAATGGCTTCTGGGATATCTGAGAAGATCGCATTCATCTCAGCTTGCGTCTTGAAGTAAAAGTCTGAACTAGGAAACTTAAATCGATCCGTATCTATGATATTAGATCCTGTATTCACGCAGAGTAGAATGTCGTGAATGCCTGAATCTTCTTCCTCTACATAATGTGAATCATTAGTGGCTATGACCTTGACATTATACTTTTTAGCTAATCCGATCAATACTTGATTCACATCCTCCTGACTCATCCCAGTATCATCAATGGTCTCTAATCCTCCATGACGCTGAAGCTCTATGTAATAATCCTCTCCGAATAAGTCTATCCACCATTTCAATAAGGTCTCTGCTTTTTCGGGGTTTCCTTTTAGGATAGTCTGAGGTATCTCTGCTCCGATACAGCAACTCGTGGCGATGATACCCTCACTGTACTGAGCTAAAAGTTCTTTATCTATTCTGGGGAACTTGCCATAAAGTCCTTCTTTAAACCCAAATGAACATAGCTTACTTAAATTTTGGTAGCCAGTCTTATTTTTTGCTAATAATAGCTGATGGTGTCTGACATCCTTCTCCCCGGCTGACTTAGAGAATGAACGCTTATGTCTATCTGCAACTAAATAAAACTCGCAGCCGACAATGGGCTTAATATCTCTTTTATTCGCTTCGGCCACAAACTTAAAAGCGCCAAACATATTACCATGATCTGTCAATGCTACGGCGGTCTGACCATCTAGCTTGGCCTTATCCATCATCTTAGCTATATCAGACGCTCCGTCTAATAAAGAATATTGAGTATGGCAGTGGAGGTGGCTGAAATTAGGCATGGGTCAATATATGATGGATCTCATACATACACAATCTATAGGATGGATTATTTCTGAAATCGCTCTATTATATAAAATACTTCTCCCGAAAACTCTTGAAAATACATCTCTGAAATCACCGTCTTAACTATTTTCTTGCCTCGTCTCCTTCTGATTATTTTCTAAATGAATGTGCATCGTAAAAGAAGGCTGCAACTTTAGCAAGTCTTGTGTTAAAATGTTGCTAATGATAAAGGAGATACCTGTCAACCATCAGATATTGAGGGTAATTCTGTAAAGCAACTTTTGACCAGAAATATTGTAGATTATAGAGTCTAACTGATACAATTTAACATTTTTCCAATGGAGCGTAGACATCAAATGGGCAAAAGACAATCTGAATGTAAAAGGAGGACTATTCCTCGTGGAGATACAAAGACTGCTGATCTTAACCGACGTACTGGTCTGGCATTGAGTCAGCATAGAGTCATTTAATCTCTTAGTTAGCCAATGGAATTGATTCTGAATTAAGGGCTATCACTCTTTTAAATAACAGAGAATTTCTCTTCCCTCAATTTTACTGCCCCTACGATAAGTATTAAGAGTGAGAGTGAGATTAGTCCCCATTCTCCCATGGTTGGGATTTTATTGGCAAGTGGATCTACTGGGGGAGCTTCAACAAAAAGAAACGCTTCTGTTGAGTTCAACTCGTCTTCATCCCATGACTCCATGTCAAAAACATTACCCATACAGGATATAGTAAATGAATCTTCTGTCCCAAGTCCAAAGGAAAAATGTACTTCTCTAATAAGCGTTATGCATGAGAATGGTTCAATAGAAAGATCAACTAAAAATTCAACTTGACTTGGCTGATTATCCACAATCTCAGCACCATCTAATGAAACCATAGATGCTGAGCTATTACAAACAACGACTTGATCTATAATTGTGCTATCGACAACTATACTCGATATAAAGACTGAACCCGCTGCTAAAGAAGGATCACAAGGTATTGTACCAAAAGATATCGAACCATCAGGTCTTAAGTCTGCCGAGGTCCAAGACTGACTGTCAAGAGTTGTGGCTCCGCAAGCTATGGTAAAACCATCATCGCCACCCAAGCCAAAATCAAAATCAAGATCTTTAAGTAAAGTAACACATCCATTAGCCGGAATAGTCAAGAAAGGTATATCACTCATATTGCCGCCATCATCAGATACAACAGCACCACTTAATACGACTTCTGAAGACGAAGTATTACAGACTGTAACTCTATCAGGGTTATTACCAGTGAAGGCAGCTCTAATAGATATTGAAGAGGCATCAGCAGCATTGCAACTTTGAGGTGGTGCACCAAAAGTAGTTAATCCTCCACCTGAGGCAGTAGCTGAAGCAAATGTAGTACCCTCACAACTGATAGTAAAGCTATCTCCACTACCCAATCCAAAATCAAAATCAACTCCTCTAACTAATCTTACACAACTTTCAGAAGGAACCATTAAAGAGCCAATAGTCTCAACATTTGATGGATTACTATCAACAATCATAATCATACCACTCAAAGACACTGGTTCAGTTGAATTATTACAAATGACGACATAATCTGTATTACTTGTATTGATGGCATATATATCGATGCTTGCTGCATCAGCAGGATCGCACTGACTTTGCGCATGATATGCTACTAATGAAAAAATGCAGATAATAATAATTCTAACTAATGAAGACATGTTTGAGATTTTAATATTAAGCGTCGGCTAAGATAATAAGATATAGGAATCATATTGTTAATTGGTATATAAATAAAATTATTATTTAAGAGAAATATACCTGAAAAGGGTAACAAAAGCATCAG
>ENA-ORXT01003203-ORXT01003203.1-marine-metagenome-genome-assembly--contig:-NODE-3203-length-18355-cov-5.016741_pt1 | contig 18355 bp, 17 predicted proteins | sample MGYA00237868_ERZ511482 | MGnify/ENA metagenome assembly ERZ511482 | reverse complement strand
ACAACAAGAGGTACTTTGTATTTCTTGCATCCATCAAGCGCACGTACGGCATTTGTTCCAAAGCAGGCCAGCACGACTTTGGGTTTGTGCTCCAATAAAAATTTGTTCCAGTTGGCCTCGGTTTTGGAGCACCATTTTGGACCAGGAGACGAAAGCAAGCCCTCGAGTAATCGGCGTTTGACTCTCTCAAGCTTGTGGCCACGATAGCCATTGCCTTGCCCAATCTCAAAAACCTGATGCTGTGACGGTTTGGAGCCTATGATCTCGCCCACAACGATTGGGCAATCAAGTTCGCTAGCTTGCCAACGGACAAACGTTTCTCCCGGGTAGTGTTCGTTGAGCAAAGCGATCATGATTTTGACGAGACTCCCGAAGAATCCATGGCTTTTTTCAAACCGTCTTGAAGCGATGTGAATTCAAATTTGGGCTTATGGGAGAGTACCTTATCGACGTTGAGGCAGATACTGTCGCGGTCGGCAAGCCGGGACTGCTGAATTTTGATCTCGATCTTCTTGCCGGACACTGACTCAAGTGTTTCGTAAATCTGTTTTAGTGATGTGGCGTGCCCAGAGGCAATATTCAGGACATCAAATGACGTCTCTAGGGTTGTCGCAACCTCCATCAAATCGCACGCATCATCCACGAATATAAAGTCACGACTTACCAATTCATTTCCGAAAACGACAAGAGGCTGGCTATTCATAATTGCATCGATCCAATGCGCGACAACTCCTTGGCCTGGTTTTGCTATCTGACCTGGTCCGTAAGGATTGCCGATACGGAACACCGTCGCAGACAACTCTTCCCGCAATGCTGCCTGACGAAGAATGAATTCGCTGGCAATTTTGGAGTTCGCATAGGGGCTTTCGCCGAGCAAAGGGGAATCTTCAAAACACTCATCGATATCTTTTCGGTAAACCGTTCCCCCTGATGATGGAAAGACAATTCTCTCAACTTTGTTTTTCTTGCAGCTATCTACGATCCGCATCAAAGGAACCAAAGTCTGCTCAAGTTCGTCACCAAACGAATATTTATTAGACTGAGGGTTAGTCGATCCGGCAAAATGGTAAACCAAACTGACGCCGTCCAGAATACGATCCAGATAACTGGAATCATTGATGTCACCATAGAGGCATTCTGTTTGGGGCTTTTCTTCGTCTTCATTCCAGAGTCCGGAGACTACCGAAAACCCTTTTGCTGCGAGATGGTTCGCCATGGCCCGTCCGAGAAACCCACCAGCTCCAAGAACAGCGATACGTTGAATCTGTTTATTTTTAATTGTTGAGGCCAGAAGAGGTTAAACGCAATATTGAGTTGTTTTTAGGAAAAAGGTTCTAAGGATGACCAACGATGATACTTGCTTTGGCAACGGCACTGAGGTACTCACCATATCCACTTTTTTGATATTTCTCAGCAAGTTTCAGGAGTTGAGATTCGTCAATAAACTTTCGGTAAAAAGCTACTTCTTCGATGCAGCCAATTTTGGTGCCCTGCCGTTCCTCAATGACTCTTACGAAGGTCGAAGCCTCATTGAGCGAAGCAAAAGTTCCAGTATCCAACCAAGCGATGCCTCGATTGAAGACCCCAACTTCAAGCTGGCCTCGTTTTAGATACTCGCTGTTGACGCTCGTGATTTCATATTCGCCACGGGCTGATGGTTCAATGCCTTTTGCGATTTCCACGACGGAGTTGTCGTAAAAATAAAGTCCTGGTACGGCAAAATTTGACTTAGGTTTTGCCGGCTTCTCTTCAATTGAAACCACCCGGCGATTTTCGTCAAACTCAACAACACCGTATCGCTCTGGGTCTTTTACGTGTGCAGCAAACACAACCGCGCCATCGGGGTCATTGTGGGAACGGAGTAAACTACCAAATCCGGATCCGTAAAAGATGTTGTCGCCCAGAACCAGTGCAACACTATCATCGCCGATAAACGATTCTCCAATAACAAAGGCCTGAGCCAGTCCATTGGGCTCGGGCTGAACTGCGTAAGTGAATTTGCATCCGATTTCCTCTCCAGTGCCGAGGAGCCGTTGGAAATTCGGCATGTCTTCGGGGGTTGAAATGATCAAGATATCATTGATATCCGCCAAAACTAACACCGACAATGGATAGTAGATCATCGGTTTGTCATAGATCGGAATCATCTGTTTTGAGATTCCCATCGTGATGGGGTGCAATCGCGTTCCCGCGCCGCCGGCTAAGATAATGCCCTTCATTTTTTGTGTACCTTCGTAGTTATCATTTGAATCGTCTGACTTGGTCTCAACTAGGTGCTTAGACCTTGTCGTTCGAGCTGGTATTCTCCGCTTAAAATTCGCCCCCACCACTCCTGGTTCTCGAGGTACCATTCCACGGTTTTTAGAAAACCGCTGGAGATGTCTTCTTCTGGTGTCCAGCCAAGATCGGATTGTATTTTTTGCGAGTTGATTGCGTAGCGAAGGTCGTGACCTGGTCGATCAGTTACGAACTCAATCAAGTCAGAATATGAATCAACTTGTTTCTCAAGCGTTTTGTTTTGGCTAGGGGGTAATTGTTCATCCATGAGTTGGCAGATCATTTTGACAAGGTCAAGATTGCTGCGTTCGTTGTTACCTCCGATATTGTATGTCTCGCCAATTTTTCCATCTTCGACGACTCGCAAAAGCGCTTTGGCGTGATCCTCAACATACAGCCAGTCGCGAATATTCTCTCCCTTTCCATAGACTGGAATGGTCCGGCCGTGTAACGCGTTGAGGATGACCACAGGGACGAGTTTTTCCGGGAATTGGTATGGCCCGTAGTTATTTGAACAATTGGTAATTAGGGTTGGGAAGTGGTAGGTCGAATGCCAGGCGCGGACTAAGTGATCCGAAGCGGCTTTAGAGGCCGAGTAGGGCGAGTGAGGATCATAGGCCGTCGTCTCGCTGAATGCCGGATCCTTAAAACCAAGACTGCCATAGACTTCATCAGTAGACACATGAAGAAATCGAAATCGAGACTTTTTCGACTCATCCATCCCTTCAAAATAGGCACGTGCAACCTGTAGTAAAGTGTAGGTCCCATGAATGTTGGTTTCAATGAACTTTCCGGGGCCATCGATACTACGATCAACATGCGATTCCGCTGCTAAATGCATAACGCTGTCGGGTTTAAAATCCGCAAACAGCTTTTGCAACTCTGCTGGATCACAAATATCGGTGTGTGAAAACTGATAATTTGAATTGCCAGATATAGCCGCAAGTGAATCGAGGTTCCCGGCGTAGGTGAGTGAATCGATGTTCAGGATCTGATGGTCCGAATGATTGGCAATGTGGGTCACCAAATTTGACCCAATAAATCCAGCACCACCTGTTACTAAAATTTTCAAAATTTGACCCTAGTGAAATCGGTAAGAGTTTTGACGACAAGACGAAAACTTGAGAAAAAGCGGAGTAAACAAAAATCGGCTGTCCTAATTTGGCTCGCCAAGATGCTTTGCAACACACAAGTATCCAAGAGGAAACGACTCGGTAGTTTTACTTTCAATTGAAGCTCCAAGCCAAACAACTTCCAGGTCAACCACTGTACTGAGCGAGCAGCATATCGTAGCACCAGAAGTTCCGCACAGCCATTAAGCGATACCGGAAAAGCAAGCAAGATAGATGTTGGGATTTGTCGATTAGACAATGTTCGCCTAAATTTACCTCTAAAGAAATTATCGCGTCTGAGCTTATCTGAGATTTTGGATACCTGTTGCGATGTTTCCATCTACGCTTCCAAACTTTAAACATAACGTTTGCTAGTGGGGATTTTGTGAGATCACTGATGAACCATCCATTGCGCCCATCGAGAAAATAGGTTGCGTGACAAAATTTTGCTGGTCGTGGCCAAATCATGAATCTTGAGACGGTTTTTCCGCTACCAGGAAATATCCAAACGGAAATTTGCGCCCAATTTTTTCGAAGATCTTTCGGCCAAAAAACGTATTTGACAACATAATCGCAGTGGCTTGCGCCAATGAGCCTGCGATACCACCTACCAAGGGAATATACTTGGCCTGTTTGGCCGAAAGATCGGCCAGAACTTCAAGGGGACCACCGATAGGCTCGACCAAGACAAGGTTCAGTTCTGAAATTTGAGCAAACCGCTTTAGTGCGAATTCGGTGTACCGGTAAAAATCATGAGGTTGCTCATGAAGCCAATAGAAGAATGGTACATTTAGAATGAGCTTTCCCTCAGGGGCCAGAATTCTTGACATGTCGCGCCATAAGTCTTCTGGATTAGGAATATGCTCTAAAACATCCGACAAGATGATGGTGTCAAATTCGCCGTCACTGAACGGAAGTTCTTTCGTTAGATCACATTCTTTATCAAGATACTGATTATCGTGCAGTGAATTAGCCCAATCCACACATGTGCTTTCGCTGACATATCGTTTATAAGCTTCGTAGAGAGGGACTTGACCGCATCCTAAATCCAGTAACCTTCCTGCCGCATGTTCTTTCAAATATTTATCGTAGTTTCGGGCAACCAAATCAGCCATCAGTCTTGAGCTGATTTGCACTTCGCTTGTGTCTCGTGACGCAATCAATTTTCCCTTGCGATAGACGAATTTGCTTGGTTTCCATTTGGCAGCGTTACGCACTAGTATCTCCTCCAACTGCTTCGAGTGTCGGCACTTCCTGAACGTCTATTGACGCTCTGCCAATTTCCGAAATTCTGGCTGCAATCCGCTGGATTGAAGCAAGTGGAATTGCGGCGGTAATTTCTTTGTTGTAACTCATTAGTATTTTTGGATTCTCGATTCCCGTTTTTAGAACCTCTGCGAGATCACCTGAAGAGCGGATGACGTTACTTGTTTCGCTGGACAGGAAGTACTTTTCAAGATGCCTTTGTGAAAATGTATTGCGAATATGATGTACTGAATTAGCAGGATATCCATAGTCAAAATCATCCATAACCAAGTACAACACTGGCGTGTTCAGATAGGCCGCTTCAAGTCCAATAGTTGATCCCATGTGGACGAAAAGGGCTGCCTCTTCAATTTTCGAATATTTATCTTCGGGCCGATCTCTGACAAAAGTAACGCTGCCTTCGCTTATTACAATGTTTTCTAGTTCCACATTTTTCAAATTTGATAACTCTCTATATTGAGAGATCATTTTGACGTTTGGATACGGGCGAAACAGCAGTTTGGTCTCCGGCGCAACAGTTTTGAGAACATGAGCAAGGAATTTAACGGCCCGAAGCTCCTGTTCAGTTGCTTCTGGATAGCCCATTGTCCCAGCGTAGTAAACGTAAGGTTCTTTCTGAATTGGTTTATCTGCAATATCGGTGTTGATTATATAGTCGTCTAAAATAGCTAACTGCGTTGAACCAATGACATTTATGTTTTTCGCATCAATTCCATGAAGTTCAGTTAAGTCATCTTTAATGCCATCATGCCACACCAAATAACGAGTATTCTTCTTGCTAAAGCGAGTGTACTTTCCGGCGTGGTCCCAACTGTAGACGTAATTGAGAAAAGGCTTATCTGACTCGGTGATTTGGGCTAACACGTTTACATCGTAAACATCAGTCATCGCAAAAATTATGTCGATATCATCGAGGGCTACGCTTCGGTTGAGCGTAATCGTTCTTAAATACCGATCAAAAGAAAATGGACCTCCTGACAGAATACGGCAAGCGAGTTGAGCTTTACGAAAAAACTGCACCAAGCTGCTTTCAGCTCTTGCCATCCGACGGAAGTGCCAAAATCGAAACGTTCGGTAACTCGTGGGTATATTTCCAGCCATTGAATACATAACATTGACAAGACGGTTCCACAGTCCTTTACTCGGCTCTGGTAGCACCCGCTTCTCCAATTTCGTGTCGATCCTTGCCAAGTCGTCCGCACGTGCGAAAAGAACTACCACCCACTCATTTTCCAAAGCAGCCAGCAGCTCGGGAAGATCGTCTCTATCATTATAGTATTGAACTATAAATCCCATCTTCAAAGGAAGCTGTTTTGGGGAATTAGCGTTGTTCATGCGATTTAAGAAAAGTTTCGGCTTTCTGCCAATCTGCTTCAGTGTCGATATTTATGTGTTGGTAAATTGGCATCTCGATATGGCTGATCGATTGTCCGTAAAGCGTTTGGGAGGCGAAGAGCGTTGACCAGCGCACGACGTAGATTGCGCCATTACGAAAATATGCTGGCGGCAATTGCTGGCGAGCAGTCGCGAACTTTTTAGTTTGCACTGCCTTTTGAATCCCGCCTGAATCGCTTTTCACAAATGCCCAGTGAGGGTGGTAGTGATCCGGAATTCGACAGACGCTCAGGACTGTATCTGAATTGCTTGTGAAAAGTAATTCACATGCCTTGTCGATGTCTTGGCCAGTGCGTATCGGTGACGTTGGTTGCAGTAGGCAGATGGCATCGTAAGTCGTTCCATCGTATTCAGCTGCATGCTGAATGACCGGTAAACTAGGAGTGTCGTCTTGCGCTAGTTCAATCGGTCGATCAACAACTTCGCACCCAGCAAATTTTGCAACTTGAGCGATCTCTTTATCTTCTGTCGTAACAACAAATTTGGTTAGTAGCCTGGATTCTTGGGCGGCCGAAATTGCATACTGAATAAGTGGCTGTCCTGCCAGCTTTCGTATGTTTTTCCTGGGGACGCCCTTCGACCCGCCTCTGGCAGGAATAATTCCGAGAATTTTCATAGATTAATAAGTCAATCGTTTCGTTGTACGAAGTTCAGACTTGGCCAAAATGGATGCAATTTGCGATCCGGCGCTTCCGTCTCCATAAATGGGATCAACGTCGTATTTGCTATGTGCTATCTGATCTTCGATTGCTTTCTTAATAGATCCCGGATCGTAATCTACGTCAATTACGTTTTCCCCTCGCTGGCGTCCCGATTGCCTCGTGCCAATATTAACGACGGGCACGCCAAGGAAGGCACACTCGCGGATGCCTACACTTGAATTTCCGATTAGACATTTCGTTGAGTCGAGTAGTTGTAGGAAATCATTCGGCGCCATGTTTTTGAAAAAATGAAAGTTCTCTGCTTTGTTTTGTTCACGAAAACTTCTGATGCCCGCACTTGTTCCGTCAGAGCCCGCGTCAACATTCGGCCAGAACCATAAAATTGGTAGATCTACGTCTCTTACCGCTTTTAGTGTCGCTTCAACGTGGCTTCTGGACTGTTTGTGTTCGTTTGTAACAGGGTGTTGCATTACGACGACGTAGCCGTTTGCCAGGTTTTGGGTTTCACCAACACCTGAATACTTCTTCATTGGGTCGAAGTTCTGATCTGGGTTTCTTTGTACCTCTGCGGCCAAGTCAATCGAAGGGCAGCCGGTGTTGAACACCCGGTCAGATTCCTCGCCCAGCCTGATAACTCGGTCACGTGCTTCTTCAGAAGCGACGAGATGAATGTCAGCAAGCTTGGTGTTTGCGTGCCGGACCTTATCGTCAATTGAACCTGTGACTTCCCCACCTTGAATATGGGCAACCGGTATATTCATGTACGCTCCGGCTATCGTGGTCGCAATAGTTTCGTACCGGTCTGCAATCGTGACGACGATATCGGGTTGCAAGTTCAAAAATGTTGTTGAAAGCTCCGTAATTCCCATTCCCGTTGTCTTCGCCATCGAGGTTGGGTTTTCGCCTTCAAGAACCATGTAGACTCGAGCGGCTATTTCAAATCCATCCGATTCAATCTGTTCTATTACGTTTCCGTAACGCCCTAGCAGCGCCGAAGCGGCGATAACTAGCTGGAGTTCCAAATCGGGATGGTCTTTGATTGCCGAAAGTGCGGTTTTGATTCGAGAATAACTCGGTCTCGCAGTAACAACAACACAAACTTTTCTTGGTTTAGGCATCACAGTACGGTTTCAGTTTTAATAGGGTCAAACACAATATTCAAATTTTATTTCTCGCTACCAGAGGCGCGAGATATCGAGTCAAATTCGATTGGCTCTCCAGATTCAATTTCTCTTGTCACGAGACTGCCTAGAACTGTTTCGTAATCGCTGGCGGGAATCCCGATATGCGGCTTTAAGATACGAACATTGGAGCTAGACAGGACTGTCCCGACTTCCAGTTTCTCGGCTGCAAATAAACTCTTGGAGAACAACTTTTTGACATCGACGCGAGACGCAGCAGCTTCGTCCTTGTCTGTCGGATTCTTCTTAGCGATTTCCAGTTCGCGTAGACTTTTCATCAGCATCGCGGCATCCTCAAAGGTGAGGCTTGCAAGTGTATCAGGTCCAAATTGCAAATGACTGAACGCGACGTGGAACTCAAGCATCGATGCACCTAGGACTGTGGCTGCGATGGAGGGGGTCACCGTGCCACTGTGATCGCTAAGGCCGACCGGGCAAGCGTACCGTTTTCTCATTTGATCGATCACGTTCAAACCCCACCCGTCTGGCGAGCATGGGTAAGACGTCGTGCATTGAAAGATCCCGTAAGAGCAGTCAAGCGAATTTAGATATTGCACTGTCTTGTCTAATTCTGCCCAAGAACTCATGCCGCTGGAGATAAGTATTGGTTTTCCGGTCTCAGCCATTTTTTTCAACAGGGGCAAGTTGTCTACCTCTCCAGACGCAACTTTCCACGCCGCAACGTCGCACTTCTCCAGTAATTCTACAGCCTCTTCACTAAAGGGCGAGCTTAGAAAAGCTAAGTTCTTATCTCGCGAGTGCTGAGCTAACTCTTGCCATTGCTTTAAGTTAAAAGCAGTTCGGTTCCAATAATCTGTTCTGGATTCGTCTTGTGGAAAGACACGGACTCGAAATTGTTCGTACTTTGAACTTTCGGCGTCGGCGATATGCGTCTGGAATTTAATTGCAGTCGCACCAATTTCCGCAGCGGCGTCAATATAAGCGTGAGCCGCACCAAGACTTCCGTCGTGCGCTAGGCCAACTTCGGCAATAGTGAAAACCGGATGATCTTCTCCAACAGGAATTGACCCGATTTTGAATTCACTTTGTTTTTCTAGGTTCATGATTTCTGATTTCAAAATGCTAAAACTTTTGCGAGCCCAATTGAAGATGCGAATGCTGATCTTGCCATGTTCGCAAAATCGTTGGGGAGCATGACAAAGCTTGAAAGGATCAGAGTTCCTACGATGCAAACTAGTGAGGCAGGCAAAATTCGTCGGACTCGTCTGGCCCAAAAGTTTTTGCACAGAAATTTTTCTTGGTCAATTTCGTATTGGATAATTGACGTAATTAGAAACCCTGAAATCACGAAGAATACGTCGACGCCAATAAAGCCGCCAGGAACCAGTCCCGCGGTGTGAAAAAGTAGCACTAAAAGCACACTGACACCGCGCAAGCCATCAATGTCCGGACGGTACTGCAATTTCTTTGGTTCTGAAGGCTCTATTATCGTATTGGTCATTTCGTTCAGCTAGATGGTTTGAGCAGAACAGAAATAGGAGAGCTTTTAATCACTTGGCCATCAGAGAGTTTTGCAACCGATTGCAGTTTTGTTTTGCCAAGTCCAAGTCGAGACGCTGGGATCAAGAAAGTCTTGCCATTGGTAACCGTAGTGATCACGCGGCTGTTTTGCATGATTTGTATCTCTTGCCCCTCCACTGATGAGGTGGCTGTTACTTTCAGTGTGTCATCAATGCTGCAGTTTGGGTTTTCGACTGTGATACTAACGTCAGGCTCTGCTCGTTGAATCACAAAGCTAATCTTTTCGGACTTTCTGTTTGCGACTGGAGAATCTGAAACGCCCACAATTCGGACTTCATGGTAGCCATCTGCTAGGGAGTCGATGGAAATTGAGATTTCACCTGAGTCAGAGATCGCGCGAAAGACGTCATCGTAAAAGACTTCAACATGTTTGATCTTAGGTGAATTTGATTCGCGGTAAACTGTTAGGGCGAAATCTTTGGTCACCACACTGCCGTCCTTGAGACCGGTAATACGAAACCGGGGAAAGTTTCCAAAGGGAGCGCAGAGTGGATCGCCGACGATCAACAATTGAAATGGCCACTGGACCGTTTGATAAAAGGATTCAGCTAAAGTGCATCCTCGGGCGTAATGCACGTGAAGCCTGGCCGTCGGAAATTTGTTGGCAATCGCGAAGGGTTCGTCGACGGTTCCACTTGCTCCCGCGGCACCGGCATCCAGGTAAACGTTGAGATTAGTTTGGTTTGTCGGCCAATGGCCACCATAGCTTGTTAAATTGTCACAGAGCGATCCAGGGCAGAATTGACTTCCCGATTCTTTTACGTTGACCGCTGATCTACCAAGAGTTGCACCGACAAGTGTTTGGTTTTTGGGAATTGTACTGCCGCCAATGTAGGCTCCGTGTCCAAGAGACTGCAGTTCTGCTACCGCCTTTTCAAACTGTGGCGTTCGTACTTTCGATCGGACGTCCCCATTTTTTGCGAAATAGACATTTCCTTTAGGGTGAGTTCCGTCGGCAGTGCAACTGCGATCCATTTGCACGAGCGCTGACTTAAGTGGTGATCGTCCATTGTCACCGACAACGGCCAGCATGGTCGATAAATAGTATCGCTGACCTTGATCGGCTGTTCCGTTTGGCCAGCCGTTGACGGCCCAATAATCGTTCGGCGAAAAGTTTCGCGTTGGGGTTAGACGATCGGATGAACGGTCCATCGATGCGACTAAGGATTTAAATTGCGCGTTGTTGCGTATGGATTCAAATGCCTTTTCTTGCAATAAAGCATCACCCCAATCAAACCCTTGTGAGGCTGCGTAAGTGAGCGCATTGAGTGCTTTTTTGTGTTTCCCTTGTAAGGCTGCGGCTCTTGCAATCGAAATAACAACTGACATCTGGCGAGGGTGCAACCAGTAGAGTTTGTCGAGTATCTTGTTCGCGCCAACGAAGTCTTTATTCTTGATCAGTGCTTTGGCGCGATCAAAACGCTCAGCGGACTCTCCTTCAAAAGGATTTTTAAGCCAGTTTCGGGAGGCCATGCCGGCGTAGCGATTGGCATTTGAATCTAAAAAATGCTGGGGCTTGGGCGAAAAAGCATCGTTATAGAGGTAGGTCAAGCTGGTGATCGAGGCCCAAGATCCGTGCCAAACTTTGTTTGGAGTGAGTCCACGACTCTCGCAAAATTTTTCTACTTGGGCTTTCGCATTGAATCGCGTCGGGAAACCGGCTGAGTAAGTGATACAACTTATCTGATCGTCTAGATGACGATCCCTGATAGCCGCCATCACCGGTCGTGCGATCTGTTCTATGAAATCCTCTGATCGACTAGAGTCATCGCCTTGCTTTTCGTCGTGGGTGATTCCGCTCAAATAAACTACGTTAGCTGCGGGAATACTCCGTAGATCGATGAAGCGATTGGCTACAGCCATAGACTGTTGTGAATCCGCGTTGATGACGACCAGCGTATTTTCGGGGCCTTGCGCCAGAAGGCGAGATGCCGGAAGTGTTGCCCCTGCCAATAATACAATGAATATGGCTACTAACAGTAACATGCGAGGTGGTAGATGGTGGGTGGTTCGAGCTTTCACTCTGAATTGCGTTGGGAAGTTGTTAGGCTAAGTCGAGTACGCGGTCTTGCATCTGTTTTCTGTCGCTTGGTGCAAGGTTTCTTTTGCACCTCCGTGATAATCGTTAACCGATTCAAAATCATGAGTGTTTGCCCAGAAGATCCAACAAGTGCTCCATGATCTCCGGTTCCTCTTTCAAATCAACCAACGGTTGAAGTTCGGTAACGATCAGGTCGCGATTGAGTTTCGCCCCTTGCCGGATGATGACTTTCTCCACATCAATCCAGTCCTGCGGCCGACTGGCGAAGCTTTTGAGGATGACTAGATCCTCTGCGGAACAGGTTGTTATCTTGCCTGTCACCGGGACACCCCAATCCGAAGCACGTTGAGCCATTGATTGTTCGTAGAGCATTGAGCCAAGCGAAATATCAATGCCATTTCCAGTGCCATCGGCCACTAATAAAACACGCGACTGGATTGCGAACTGTTCGGGCGACTCGATTCGTGAATCGAAGTTCTCCAAGATAGCTTGTATCAAAGGCCGTTCATCACCGAATTCCACAATGATGGTGGCGTCAACATCTTTGGTGACACGTGGTTCTCCCCATCGCTGAATCGCAATCCCGCCAATAAAGCAAAAAGGGACGTTCAAAGATTGCAAGAACGCTTGAACGTTAATCGCCGTTTGCCAAAGTTCCTTTGGAATCACTTCGCGGAACCTCGCGAAAGTTTTTTCAGCTGCTGCATAAGTTGTAAGCTGCGATACCGTGACATCCAAGCCTGGAAGATTACTAAGCCATTTGTTTCATGCACGCCAAGGTTAAATGCACCGAGGCTCCTCAACCCCGCTTGGTCATCCAGTTGCTGAAGTTCTTCATTGCGGATGCGCTCCAATTCGGGGCCCGCAGATTTCCATGCGGCGATCCATCGTTTTTCGTTTTCAGTTGGCATGAAGCTGTAAGGAACCGGACGCTATCGCGTGGCGGCTGATGGTTGCGGTTTCAGTTGACGCGGTTGTTAGGCGTTGCTGCTTTTTCGATGGGAGCGGCTGTTGTTAATGATATAGCGTGGATTGGCATTATGTCGGGAAGGGTTGGTCTTGCCTGGCCAATGCGATGAACTCTAACACTTCCGCACCGCCGCCGTCCCAGACTTGATCGCCCAGTTCGCGGACCACTTCTTGATCAATGTGTTCGAAGTTGGATTTGATAATGCTGCGGAAATCGACAGCATCCTGATTCTTTCGGTTGAATTTCCGATGGGGCGAAACCAGTGGAGCATACTTGGACACGATCGCCGCTTCCAATGTTGGAAGCCAGTGGCCAGTTTCTTGATCTACGTAAATATGTTTTTCTAATATCGTCTGTTGAAATTTCGACCACGGCATCATCAAGTCGATGACGGGGGTTGGTTTGCCTTCGACATCGAGTTCCTCGGCGTCCAAGAAGCGAACCACTTGCTCGTACTCTAAGATTTCCAACTCTGGCCAACGTGTATGAATCGCTGCGGTCGCCAATTCTCGATCTTCATAGGTCACCATCACGTCGACATCTTGTGTGGCGCGAGGTCGAGGAAGATAGCCGACATATCCGTGCAGACCCATCAGAACCCAAGGTTGAATCGAAGCCGCTCGCAAACACTCGGCCACTTGTTGAGGCGTTACATCCATCTGAATTCCCTTTTGTTGACGGAACAACTGGGTCAATCGGGAGCTAACGTGAATTCCTCGCGCGTGTCCTACCGGTGCCGTTGGATCGCTGGCATCGACATCGCCTGGTCCGGGCATCTTGGCCAATGCGATACGTCGTGATTCCATATACTCGGGAGTAAAGAAATTCGAATTGACTGGTTTGGGATTCAAATTGGTTTGCTAATACGAGTGGCTGAACCGAAACGAATGGCTGGGCTGGAATGAATGGCAGAACCGGACGCTATCGCGTGGCGGCTGATGAAGAACCAAAAGCCTTTCCGTTGCTCAATCTGAATTATAAGATGCCTACGCTTCACGAAGCAAACCTTCCGCAGCTTCATTGCAGAAGTCGACATAGGCTTGTTTCAAACCTTCATCGAGGCCGATCTTTGCTTGCCAGCCGGTCTGATTCATCAATGTCATGTCGGTTCGCTTGACAGGAGTCCCGTCAGGCTTAGAGGCATCTGTTTTGATCGCGCCTTGGTAACCGACCATTGCGGCAATCTTCTCTGCGAGTTCCATAATTGTGATATCCGAACCGGTTCCAACGTTTACCAAGTCTGGCGGATTGTCCAACGTGCATAAATGCAAGATCCCGTCCGCCAGATCATCGACGTGTAGGAACTCTCGGCGAGGCGTTCCAGAACCCCAGATTAAAACTTCCGGTGCGTTTAATTTTTTGGCTTCGTGGAATCGTCGAACGAGTGCCGGCAGTACGTGAGAATTTTCAGAATGATAATTGTCGCCAGGGCCGTATAGATTTGACGGCATCGCTGCATGGAAAACTACACCGTACTGTCTGCGGTAATATTCGCACATTTTCAAACCGGCAATTTTCGCTAACGCATACGCCTCGTTCGTTTTCTCCAGCGGGCTTGTCAATATACTGGACTCAAGCATCGGTTGGGGAGCTTTTCGCGGATAGATACATGTGCTGCCTAAGTAAAGGAAACGATCAACTCCGTTGCGATAAGCCGCATCGATGTTGTTGATGCCCATTGCCAGATTTTGCTGCATGAATTCTGCGGGGTAGATGTTGTTGGCGTGAATGCCACCTACTTTTCCAGCTGCAAAAATCACGATGTCAATTTTGTTCGTGCTGTAGAATTTGTCGACGGCTTGTTGATCGCATAGATTGAGTTGGTCTCGACTGGCGACGATCGCTTGGCAATCCTTTGCTTCGAGGGCTCTGACGACCGCAGAGCCAACCATGCCTCGATGGCCGGTCACGAAAATGTTTTTTTGATTCCAGTTCATGTAGTATAAATTTTCGGTGACAATTTGCTGTCGCCCAAGCCAATACTCCGACTAAATCGATGTTTGATTTGATGTTTGTTAGACATTGAATTCTTCATGAGCCACGAGGTTTTGGCTTCGGCGCGGACTCCGTCCCCGTGGGTGACACCTTGCAGATACCACCGCAGCGAGAACAAATAAGTAATAGTAGTTGCCGCTCACCAAGGGCGAAGTGGCCAAACATCTTACTTGAACAGAAATTTGCTTATCGCAAATAGCCGAAAAGTTGACTAGTTTGCGGCAGTGGTCGGTTCATTGGGCGGGGCGGCACTACCTGTCTTTGCGACAAATTTTTCTCTGATGATTTCGCGTATTTTCAAGAAGTGCGATTCAATCTCGTTTTCTGACGCTTCGCCAAGCCCGTCGCCGTAGGAAGCTGTAAACGCCTGAATTTGATAGGTCGAATTGTCAAACAAACTGGCGCGAACGCGATTGGACATTCGGTTTGCGACTCCAGAGAAAAAGTGAACCATGCGATTCCAGTTTGCCGGTGGGTTGACCGGTTCGCCGACCGAGTTGAACATTGCAAATGCTAAAAATCCTCGCTCGCCTGTCTCTCTTTTGAATTCGGCAATGATGTAAGGCCATTGCCCGCTAGTGGATGGATCGACGCCCGGTGCGAAGGAGCCTCTTCGCTCTCGACTAATTAATTCCCACCCAGAGTTCCTGTAGCAAGTTGTTAGTTCGTGCCAACCGGGAAACGGTTGATCTAGCGATATAGTTGTGGCAAATTGAGAGCCTTGGTATTGCCACTTGTCAGAACGATTGCCGAGGTCACTGCCGTGTTTTCGGATTTCGATAGCGTGGCCATCTTCGAGGGCGGTCCACTGATCAACTTCCTTTGGAAGGTCGTTTTCTTCGAATGATCGCATTACATTGGAATCAAAGAACCGAATGTAGTCTGGCGCTGTTGTGAAGCTATAAGCAACATCGAAAGAACTCCATAGCCCTGCAAGTGCCAAGATGCCGCAAAGTGACCAGATCGCAAGTTTTCCGGCATTAGTAATTGGTTTTCTGGTTTTTTTCTTCCGCTTCTTTTTATCGTCCTCTGCCACTTCACCAGAGACCAATCCATTCCAAGCTTTAGTTATCAATTTCCCGAACGGACCGGATTTTCCAACTTCTGGATCGACGGGGCCAAACAAAAAGGTCATGAACTGGTCCGTGCTAAGTAGCAGAACTACGCCAACCGCGAGGGTTCCCCATCCTAATAGCGCGTGAGGGAAACCGTGGGCTACATCAATGTCAAATTGGTCAAGAACAGGAATCAAGAAAATGCGAACTGTGTTCATGAACAGTGCCCAAAAAACTGCTGATGTGATTAAGAGAGCACTTCGGAAGAACGGGCGACGATAGATCACAACGAACAACACCGCGATAAACATCAACGTGAAGAAGCTTTGCACTCCACTGCACGCGGCTTCGATTCCATAGTGTTCCCGACCAGGGACTTGAATCACGGTGCCATCCATGTAGTGTCCCAAACCGTAAAGGTCCAATAGTCGGCTGGTCCAGCGAGCACTTACTCTTTGCAGCCAAGTAATCAGCTGAATGTCGTAACCCGATGGCAATGTCAGATAAACAAACATCGGTAGCGCTGCAGGCCAGAGGCTTTTTAATGATTCTTTGTCAACCGTCCTGGCCAGCAGACTGGCAACTAGAAACATGACGCTACCGGCTGCCGCAGAGGGCCAAGCGAACAAGACACAAAAAACACCAAATACAACGCCCAAACCCAACAATAGATCGCTTAGGACGCTTCGATGGAATGGCATTTTTGCTTCCTTTGGCCAGCGCACATAGGCGATGACAATCGTTGCCAAAAAAGCAAAGGGCGCCGTTTGATAGTGCGGCTTATCAAGGAATAGATTGCGAAAATACAGCAACAACATTGGCAACTGTGCCAGAATTGCGATTGCGTAAGGTAACGCAATCAATTTCCAATTGCTGACATACTTGTCTGAATTGCGAGACGTTCTAACTTCAGGGTCAGCGGTGGCCATGTTCTTTTCACCTAAGCCATTTCAGGCTTTGATTGTGGAAGGGGGGAATATATATATGCTTGATGTCTATAATCCTAACAGACTGGCTTTGGTCAGCGAAGTCATACTAGGGGGTTGCGTGGGGTTTGTCCGACTAGGATTTCCCCGTCGCGTAGACTTCAAAGCCAATTTTGTTCAGTTTCTCTGTATCCATCAAGTTTCTGCCGTCAAAGAGAAACGCTGGTTTTTTCATCGAACGGTAAATAGCGTCAAAATCGACCTCTTTGAATTCATCCCATTCGGTCAAAACTGCGATCGCATGAGCACCTGATGCCGCGGCTTCCGCGCTGTTGGCGACCTCTACGTTTTCATCAATCAACTGGCGATGCTTCTCAGAAAGGGTTCCGAATTCACTGCTAAATAGATAGATCAATTCCTGCTTGATTTTATTCAAGCCGACTTTTGGATCGTAAATCGTCAGCCGTGCTCGTTCCTCAAGCAAATCGCGACAGACGTAAATGGCGGCCGATTCGCGCGTGTCATTGGTGTCTTTTTTAAATGCAAAACCCCAAATCGCGATCTTCTTGTCCGATACGGTGTTGAACATCGTTTTCACGACGGCGGTCGAGAAGCGACGCTTTTGATAGTCGTTCATCAAAACAACCTGTTCCCAATACGCCGCTACCTCAGGCAAACCAAAGTGCTCGCAGAGATACACCAGATTGAGGATGTCTTTTTGAAAACAGCTTCCGCCAAAACCGACCGATGACTTTAGGAACTTGGGTCCGATTCTGGAATCCGTTCCGATTGCTCTGGCAACTTCGTCAACGTCTGCACCTGTTGCTTCACAAAGTGCGCTGATCGCATTAATTGATGAAACGCGCTGGGCCAGAAATGCATTGGCGGCCAGCTTTGAAAGTTCACTGCTCCACAAGTTCGTTCTAATAATGCTATCGGGTCGAACCCAACGACCGTAAACCTCCGCCAATCGTTCAATTGCTTCTGACGATTCGCCACCGATAAGCACACGATCTGGATCCAGCAGATCCTGCACCGCGGTGCCTTCGGCTAAAAACTCAGGATTCGATAATACGTCAAACGAAGCTTTTTCATTGGACGCTGAACTCAAAATACGTTTCACGGCTTCTGCGGTTCGCACCGGCAGCGTTGATTTTTCGACGACGATCTTATGTCCGTCGGAATGTAACGCGATTTGCCGCGCACATTTTTCCACGAACTCTAAGTTCGCAGCACGTCCTGATCCAAAACCAAAAGTCTTCGTCGGCGTGTTGACGGAGATGAAAATCATGTCCGATTTTTTGATCGCCGCAGCAACATCGACGGTGAAAAAGAGGTTTCGGCCACGCGCTTCTTTGACGACCTCATCCAGTCCCGGTTCGTAAATGGGCAATGAATCACTGTTCCACGCGGCAATCCGTGATTCATTGATGTCAACAACGTTGACCTCAATATTAGGACATTGTTTGGCAATCATTGCCATCGTGGGACCACCCACATAACCAGCGCCAATACAACAGATTTTCAAAGAAGGTTCTGACATTTAGGATCTACTCAATTAAAAAACAACAAGGTGGGAAATCGAAGTTGTGTATTTTTGATGCTCCAAAATTGGAGTCATCGGCGGGGAGGCGATATGGGAAGCGTCCGTTTTTTGCAACGCAAAAGCGGGTTAGCTGAGTGACGATTTCGTTACTTCGTTACGTGCTAAATCTAAATCATGTTCGACCATTAACTCAGCTAGTTCTTTACAACTTGTGGTCGGTTGCCAACCTAATACTCGATTAGCTTTGGAATAGTCGCCCAGCAATAAATTTACCTCAGTCGGACGAAAGTATCGCGAGTCAATCTCGACATACTTGTTCCAATCAAGATCTAGATGTTCGAAGGTGTAGTCTAGAAACTGGCGGATTGTCTGAGTCTCGCCCGTTGC
>ENA-ORXT01003202-ORXT01003202.1-marine-metagenome-genome-assembly--contig:-NODE-3202-length-18356-cov-4.797144_pt1 | contig 18356 bp, 11 predicted proteins | sample MGYA00237868_ERZ511482 | MGnify/ENA metagenome assembly ERZ511482 | reverse complement strand
CTTGGTATTTTAAATTCTAAAATATCAAATTATTACATGGACGTTTTTTCACCAACTCTTGGTGCTCAAGTAGGAGATATTGGGAAAATGCCAATTGTAAAGGCAGGTGAAATAGAAAGTTTTGTAAAAGAAAATATTGAAATTTCTAAAAGAGATTTGGAAGCGAAAGAAACTTCATGGAACTTTCAAAAGAGTCCAATACTAATCAATAAGGCTTATAGCATCCAAGAGGGCTTTAATCATTTTAAAGTAGAGTGGAAAAATAAATTCCTTCTACTTCATAAAAACGAGATAGAAATCAATCGCCAATGTATAAAAGCTTATGGTTTACTAAATGAGCTTACCCCAGAAGTCTTATTCGCAGATGTTACAATTCTTAAGTCGGAAACCAAGATTGAAAATAATAATTTAGAATTTAGACCAAAAGAAGTATTTGCACAATTTTTAAGCTACTCAGTAGGCTGCATGATGGGCCGCTACTCTTTAGATAAGGAAGGTCTAATCTTAGCCAACCAAGGAGAAACATTACAGGATTATTTTAAGAAAACAGATAAGTCAGAATCAGAGACAAGCTTCCTTCCAGATGATGATGCCATCATTCCCATATTAGATGATGCATGGTTTGAGGATGATATTGTTGGACGTTTTCATGTATTTCTTAAAGCGAGCTTTAGTACAGAGACTTATGATGAGAACCTCAAGTATCTGGAAGAGCAAATCGGTATGAGTGTACGTAAATGGTTTGTTAAGGAATTCTACAAGGACCACATAAAACGCTATAAAAAAAGACCCATTTATTGGTTGTTCTCATCTCCTAAGGGACACTTTAATGCTTTGATATATATGCATAGATACACACCTGATATGGTCTCTACGATCTTGCATGATTACCTAAAGCCTTATGTCAGTAAGTTAGAAGCTCACATAGGACATATCGATAATCAGATGACAACCACTGGCTTATCTGCATCTGAGAAAAACAAGCTGGAAAAACAAAAAACACAAACCAGAGAGGCTATCCACGATTGCATGGATTACGAGCGAGACATTCTGCTTGATATCGCTCAGCGTCGTATTGAGATAGATCTCGATGATGGCGTCTTAGTTAATTATAACAAGTTTGGTAAAGCTGTTAAGACTGTTACGGGGCTTAATGACGCAAGTGCTAAGCAGAAAGTCAGGGGATTTGATTGGATAGATACTACATTAATATTAGATTAGTTTGTAATCAAAATTAATTATGATTACTGAAGAACATGCTTTACAAATATTAAGAGAATCTCTGAATAATGACACAGTACAATTCAGAAAAGGCCAATGGGAGTCCATCCATGCATTGGTTAATCTCAATAAGAAGGTGCACGTTGTACAGAGAACTGGTTGGGGTAAAAGTTCTGTATACTTCATCACCACTCGATTGATAAGGGCCAGGTCAGGTGGTATAACAATCATCATCTCTCCCTTATTAGCATTGATACGTAACCAAATAGAGGCGGCAGGAAAATTTGGCCTAAGAGCTGCTACGATTAATTCTTCTAATTATGATAGCTGGACAATTGTCAAGCACAGCGTACTACATAATCACATAGATATTCTATACATTTCTCCAGAAAGATTATCCAATGCAAGATTTATCAATGAGATACTCCTCCCCATCTCATCTAATATAGGTTTATTCGTTGTTGATGAATCCCATTGTATATCAGATTGGGGACATGACTTCAGAGTAGACTATCGGAGGATAATCGGAATAGTACAGCAAATGCCTTCTAACCTTCCAATAATAGCCACAACAGCAACAGCAAATGACCGCGTAATTGAAGATGTAGAAAAACAGTTAGGCCAGCTTACTTTGCAAAGAGGTAGCTTAAAACGAGATAGCTTAAGCCTTCAGAATGTCAATCTTAATGATCAACCTACAAGACTGGTATGGCTTGCAGAAAATCTACCGAAGATACAAGGCACTGGCATTATCTATACGTTGACGAAGAGAGACGCAAGAATCGTTACAGAGTGGCTAGTGATTAATGGCATCGATGCATTAAGTTATTACTCAGGTATCACTAATGATGAATTTGCTTCGACAGAGAAGTACAGAGAGCATCTTGAGGATTGCCTTAAAAACAACAAAATAAAAGCGCTTGTAGCCACTGTTGCATTAGGTATGGGATATGATAAACCTGATCTGGGTTTTGTTATTCATTATCAAGCCCCAGGCAGCATTGTAGGATATTATCAGCAAGTCGGACGTGCTGGTAGAGGGATATCAAATGCCGCAGGTATTCTTTTATGTGGTATAGAAGATGATGAGATACACGAGTTTTTTAGAAATAGCTCCTTCCCTCCTAAGGAACGCATAGACGACATACTCCATGCATTAGAAGAATCAGATAATGGTCTCACCATTAATGAACTCACAAAGGTTCTTAACTATAAAAAAACTCAGATCAGCGGAACACTTAAGTATTTGTCTGTTGAAGCACTCTCTCCTGTGATAAAGAGTGGTTCAAAGTGGCTAAGAACTGTAAATCCATTCACACTAGATGTAGAAAAAATTGCAAGGTTGACTAATCAAAGAGAACAAGAGTGGATAGAAGTACAAAACTATATTGAAGCTGAAGGCTGCCTCATGCAATACTTGCAGAACTCACTTGATGATCCGCATCCAGAAAAATGTGATAAATGCGCAAATTGCTTAGAGAAGAGTTTAATGGAATTCAAAAATGACTTTGACATGGGTGTTGAAGCAGCTGTATTTCTAAAGAAAGCAGATATTCCACTTAACTTAAAAAAACAAATACCTGCTGATTCTCTTCATATCTATAGAGAATATTTAGGTAAGTCTGAAATGTCCCAATGGAATCTACCAACAAATCTAAGGGGTGAAAAAGGTAAGATTTTGTCAAGGTGGAAAGATGCTGGATGGGGCACCTTAGTAGCACAAAATAAACATAATAAATACTTTAATGACGTCTTAGTTGATGCCATGGCTGACATGATACAAAGATGGGTTCCAGAACCTTTTCCTACCTGGCTATGCTGTGTGCCTTCATTAAAAAATCCAACATTAGTATCTGATTATGCCAAGAGATTAGCTAATAAATTAGGTATTAACTATCTTGACATCATTAAGAAGGCTATAGATAATCCGCCACAGAAACTACAAGAAAATAGCTACCATCAGAGCAATAACTTAGATGGTGTATTTAGTGTAGCAAAGTTCGATGAGAAGGGGGCTGTTTTTTTAGTTGATGATGCTGTGGATTCGGGTTGGACATTGACAATCATATCTGCACTACTTTTAAAAAATGGAAGTGGGCCTGTATTTCCTATTGCATTAACATCCACAAACATTGGAGCATAGTATGATAACAGAAAGATCAAAATCAATAATATTACTTACAGGATACTTGCCGGGCTCTGATAAGAAGCTAAAGCCATTATCCACATTAGAGTGGAATAAACTGGCCTCATGGTTACATAAGAGAGAATTAATGCCAGAAGACTTGACAGGCGTTAATCAAGAAAAAATCCTAAATGAGTGGGATGACTTTAAGATATTAAAAGATAGACTCATGGGCTTATTAGGACGAGGAGCTACAATGGCCATATGTTTAGACAAATGGCAAAGAGCTGGCGTCTGGCTTATCAATAGATCAGAAGCGGATTATCCTACAGAATATAAAATAGCCCTTATCCATAAGGCTCCCCCGATTTTCTATGGCATAGGTAATAGAAAGCTACTTATTACAGATGCAGTAGGCGTCGTAGGATCAAGAAACATTACTGAAGAAGAACTCTCTTATGCACATCGATTAGGCAAAAGAATATCTGACGAAGGATACTCTGTTATATCGGGTGGTGCAAAAGGTATAGATGAAAACTCGATGTTGGGTGCATTAGAGAATGAGGGTACTTGTATAGGTATACTCGCCGATAGATTACTACAACGATCAACTTCTAAGATCTACAGAAGACATATTATGGATAATAACTTAGTACTATTAAGTCCGTATCATCCTGAAGCAAGATTTAATGTCGGTAATGCCATGTCAAGAAATAAATTCATTTACATAAAATCAAAAGCCACGTTTGTAGTTCACTCAGGTACAAAAGGAGGCACATGGACAGGAGCAGAAGAAAACCTTAAATACAAGTGGGTCCCGATATATGTAAAAATGAATAATTATCCTGATTCAGGAAACAGAGCATTACTTAAATTAGGAGCCACTAAGTTAAGAGATAATATAAGTGAAATCGATTTTAAATTCGATGGTTTAAAAAAGGAAAAACTGGTCAGCCAATCGGACCTATTTAGCAAAGTAGAAGAAAGTAATAATAGCGAGTATACGGATGTCGCAGAGAAATCAGCAAAAGAAAAAGTAATAGATAACCCAATACTCTTAAAATTATTAGAACTATTAAGAGATGATTTTAAAGAGGGATTTACAAAAAAAGAAGTAGCTAAACATTACGATGTCCTTCCAAGTCAAATGAAGAAGTGGCTTAAAATTTTAGAAGATAAAAACTGTGTCCTACTGGAATCAGCTGATAGATACAAGCTCCAAGAATAAATAAGAAATAACTTGGTCAACTTACAATAAATTACGAGCTACAAATTATTATAATGAAAAACACACATACAACTCAACTCACCAAGGCAATAAAGAATATCAAGTATGATATACCTAATGGTGATGTGATGTTATCACGTATATTCAATGAGCGTCATCTCTCAGATTTCTTAGCGTGGTGCCTTGACAAGAGAAGTTCGCATGGTTGGAATAGTAGTTTTATGAAAGCGTTTGTTGGATTAATTGCAGAGCGGAGATCTGATAACGCCTTACATTATCATCGATCACCTTGTACAATAAAAAAAGGTAGCAATGGAAATGGTAGGCAATACTCCACACTGAGGTTAAGTAATGCGGCTGTTGTTACAGAACTGCACTTTGCTAAAGGAAAAAAAACAGAAACTAATTTTATTGACTTGGCTATCTTAGATTTTGACAAAAAAGATGACTATATTATTACAATTGAAAATAAGCTATTTGGTCAGAATACTAAAAAACAATTATCCAATTATAGATCGCAGGTAGAGAATCAATATAAACATGCCATAATGCGAGAATATGTCTACTTGACATTTGATGGGAGGCCTCCTAAGGGTATGACTGTAAAAGAACAAGCATACTGGATCACTCTGTCATGGACTGAAGACATACTTCCACTTCTTATAAAGTTAGCTAAAAAGACAAGTTCACAAGCCGTCACAGATGTCATAGATGCACTTAATTGGGCTAAAGGATTAAGAACGAGTAGCCCTTTTAACTTCAGAAAGGAGTATTTAAATGTCATCAGTGACATTGTCCTGTATGACCTCAACCGCTATCTGAACAATTCTCGTAAAGTATGGGATCGTAAGGTTATTAATAAAAAGGATATCACCTTCAAGCACCCCTCTACACCAAAATCGGAATTGTGTCTCACTATAGAGTCCGACCTTGACATTGCGTTTGTTGGCAGATCCAAGAATGGAAATATGTTTACCAGATATATCATACCTTTTGGAATTCCTGTAAACCAATTAATCAACATGATAGAATACTTTGTAAGGTTGATGTATGAAGACAAAGCAAAAAAAAGCTGGGCTAAGTACTACATCAATAGACATCGTAATAAGTCTGAATATCTCTCTAAGCACAGTAGCAACAGAACATTTCTCACAGCTATACAAAAACAACGTCAAGAAATAAAAATAATAAATGGAATGATGAATTAATACTAATGAATCGCTCAGGCAATAAAACATTTTATAAGTCTGTGGACTAATATTTGCACATTATAAGTCTATAGGCTTATATTTAATCTTTATAAGTCTGTAGGCTTATATTTTGAAAGTGTGAGCTGATAGTCATTCATGATAGAAAAGAATAAGATGAAAGCAGTAATTACAGGAGATATTATAGGTTCCTCTAAGCTATTAGGGAATCATAGAGATATGCTTAATCAAAACCTCAAAGTTCTAATAGACGAATTAAAGGAGGATGGCAAGCCTTTTTCTATTTACAGAGGTGATAGTATCCAAGGCATCATCGATAAGCCAGCAGAAGCACTACAGACTGCGATCATGATAAAAGCTAATTTGAAATCAATCCATAACATTGATAATTATTTAAAATCAGGCAATAGATCTAATCAATATAGAACAAGAAGACCTTTTGTTGATATCAGACTATCCATTGGCATAGGAAAAGTAGACTATCAGCAAGAAAACATACAGGAATCAGATGGTCAAGCCTTTAGGTATTCAGGACGTACTCTTGATGAGATGAAAGAAAGAAAAAGAACTATAGCACTCACCACAAGTGATAAAGCTATTAATGAGACATGGGAGGTTATCCTAAGTCTCTTAGATCAGCTCATGGATAAGTGGACGATCTCATCTGCAGAACTCATCTATGCATTACTAAAAGATGAGAAAGAAATAGAAATCAGCGAACGATTAGGCATCAGCCAACCAGCAGTTAATCATAGAAAAAGATATGCAAGTTGGGATGCTATAAAGGCCATGCTATCATTATATCAAAGTCAAATAAAAAGAATCCATGGGTGAGATATTCGTAAGATTATTGATAGCCCACCTTCTGACAGATTTTATCTTTCAGCCAAGCAGTTGGGTAGAAGACAAGAAGCAACATAGAGGAAAAGCAATATCCCTATATCTACACGTAATGGTAGCAGGTGTGATGACAATGATCATGTTATGGAATATGGGCTTATGGTACATTGCCTTAATCGTCACAGTGACACATTACTTGATAGATCTTCTAAAGCTTTACTGTATGAAAGATGGTATATGGGGCTTCTTAGTTGACCAGCTTATGCACCTTATAGTATTGTTTTTTTGTGCAGTGCTTATAACAGGCTATACATATGGTGATATGTCACATCGGATTGATATAAAAGAATCACATCTGTTTTATCTCTGCGCCTACTTAGCTGTAACCACTCCTGCTGGATACATAATAGGCATGGCCACACAATCATGGAGGCGAGAGATAGAAGGCAATAGAGACAGCCTTAAGAAGGCAGGTATCTGGATAGGCACAATAGAGCGTCTACTTGTATTAACATTTGTGATATTGGGACAGTACCAAGCAATAGGATTCCTTATTGCAGCCAAGTCAATTTTACGTTTTGGAGATAGGGATGGCAACAATGCAGGTAAGCATACAGAATATGTGCTAATAGGCACACTGATGAGTTTTGCGATAGCACTATTTATAGGATTATTAGTTAGATCATTAACGACTTAAAATATATTAATATGCCACAAAATCTAACAATACAAAGTATGCTTCCACAAATAGGTGAGCAGGCATTAAGCAATAAGATCTTAGATATAAAAGACAAGACTTTTATTGGTGTTGATTTTGGGACATCGACAACAGTTGTCAGTATATGTTCTATCGACCCTGAGACCAAAGAATTCGCAATAAAGACTATCGACATTCGTCAAAAAATGGAAGATGGAATTCTATATGAGAGTTACAAGTTCCCATCTGTAATCGCATGGTACAATGATAATTTATTATTTGGGCAAGGGGCCAAAGAACTCAGGTACAATATGCGTTATGGTATAAATATGTGGCACTCATTCAAAATGGGATTAGGGACTGATGTAGGATGTAAGTATCCCAGTAGTGAATTAAATAAAGACCATAAGAAATATACAATCCTAAACCCTATAGATGCAGCTCAACTATTTTTCAAATATCTAAAAAATCAGATATTAAAACATGTTAGTAGTAATGGCTTACCTCAAAACATAGAATATGCATTTAGTATACCAGCATCATTTGAAGGTAACCAGAGGAGAGATCTTATAAATTGTTTAGAATTTAATGACATAAATATTTCTAAACAATGCCTAATAGATGAACCTAATGCCGCATTTATAAGCTATGTAGCAAGTATTCAGAATACAGACAGCTTCATTGCTATACCCGAAAACACACAGCTAAATGTATTGGTATTTGATTTTGGAGCTGGCACCTGTGATGTCTCCATCTTAGAAGTAGGATCAGATCTTCAGGGTATCTATTCTAAAAATATCGCAATCTCAGAATTTAAAAAGCTGGGAGGAGATGACATTGATAAATTGATTGCCATTGATATATTATTACCGCAATTATTGGAAGCATCAGGATATACTAAAGATGACTTCAGAGTCAGAGAGTTAAAGTCAAGTATCATACCTAAGCTTCTACCTCATGCAGAAAGATTAAAGATCATGTTCAATGAAAAAATTGAAACAATGATAGACGGAGTGCCTTTGTTAGATGTCCTCAATGGTAACAGTAAAGTATCTATAGGAATGAGTATAGAAATAGATACCTCCAAGGGATGGCTTAAGTTAGGAAAACCATCTATGGACATAAACCAGATAAAAGTAACCTATGATAACATATGTGCAGTGGATGAAAAAATGCCTGCTCTACGGCTTGATAAAGGCTATGAATTTATAAGCCTATTCTCTCCTATTAAATCAGCACTAAAAAAAGCGCATCTTAAAAAAGAAGAGATTGATTACGTCCTATTCGTCGGTGGTAGCGCTAAGAGTCCATTGATTAGAAATGCAGTTGAGTCCTATTTTAATGACTCAGAATACCTTATTCCGCGAGACCTACAAGCACATGTTTCTGGAGGAACCGCAATGCATTCACTCATATTGAATGGATTAGGTAAAAACTTGATAAAACCTATAACCAGCGAGACTATATTTACAATTATACAAGGAATAGCTGGAGAAGAATTATTACCCCTTCTACCAGCTGGTACAATAATACCGTCTGATACATTGAAAATAGAAAACCTTCATGCTCAGAAGGATGGACAGCAAAAAATAGAGATCCCTATTTGTGTAGGATCAAAGAATAAGATTCTATATGTTATAAAAATGAGTAGCCAAGATGCCACAGGATTTTCAGTTAGTGAAAAAATAACAATCTCAATTACAGTAAATTCAGATAAAGTACTTCATATTAAAGCCATATCTGGTGAAAGACATATCATGGTAGAGCCCATCAGCCCTTATGCAAACAGAGAACTAACCGCTCAGGAGAGAATAGTTTTTAGAGCAGAGAAAAACTATAATCTTGCATGTCAGAAAAACAAAGGTGAACCCACGTATGATGCCCTAAGAGAATTATATGACACTTATGTTGAAGTAGAATATCACTTTAAAGCTGCTGAAACTCTTGAGTTAATTTCAGAATTATTTCCTAAAAAGTCAAACCTAAATAATATTGGACTGGCATATAGTAACGCAGGTAAGGATGCTAAAGCGATGCATTACTATGAAAAGAGCATGCAGGAGACTCCAACTGCAACCACAGCATTTAATATCGCTATTAAGTACAGATATAAAGATAAAGAAAAATATAAAGCCTATTTAGATAAGGCTATATCACTTGACGATGGTCATTTACATTCTAAATATTGCCTTGGAAAACTTTTAAAACAAGAAGGAGAAATTGAAGAAGGCCAAAAGCTACTTCAGAGTGCATTCGATGGGTGGAACCATAAGTTTTCAAATAATGATATGACTGAAGCTGATTATAGCTGGTTTGGGCCATGTGCAAAAGACATGGAAAATTATACACTTGTCGAAGAAATCAAAGCAGCAAAACAGAAATTAGACAAGGGCTTACTTTTTGATCCCGAAAATCTAACATCACTGACAGATTATACTAACGACAACCGTTTAAACTAAAACATTATGGATTGGATGATCAGCTATGAAGACCTTGACGATGATCAAAAGGAGTTTGTTGATACTAAAGTTTTTGAGCCTGGAAACATTTGGATTAAAGGCTACGCAGGCAGTGGGAAGTCAGTTCTTCTTATTCATGCTTTACGTACTATAAGAAGGCGAGAGCCAAATGCAACTATGGCAATTGTTGTTTACACGCATTCACTAGTTGACTTATTCAGAAGTGGTCTCACTCATCTTCAGATAACAAATATTCCTGTAATGACATATCATAGCTTTAGAAGATCAAATCAAGATTATGATTATATCTTTTGTGATGAAGTACAAGATGTCCCAGAAGATGTATTAACTGAGATGAAAAATAGATCAAGACACCTTCACGTAGCAGGCGATGCAAACCAATCTATTTATAACAATAGAGTTGATTCAACACAGATTGTAAAAATTATTGGTGCACAGCCTTTTGAATTAAAAAAAATATACCGACTTACAAAGTCTATAATTAAGGCTGTCCAATCATTATTGCCCAATATGGATATTTTCAGCGCAAAGGTAGATGTAACAAAACAAGATGTTAACCTAAAAGTAAAAAAAGAAATAACGGAAACTACAGAAGTAGAATATATATGGAAAAACGCATTAGAATCAGCCAATAGAGGCTATTCTACAGTTGTATTATGCAGTACCAGAAAATCAATACTTAAATTTGCTAATACCGTCTTAGAGATATCTAACAAATCCATATGGCAAGAACAAAAGGATCAATACGATAAACCTCATTTTGGATTACTGAATAGACATCTTTCTGCTGCAGACATAAAATTAGAATACGTAGGAAATGGTTATGGTTCTCTTGTCTCTGCCGCAGATAATAATAAGGTAATTCTGATGACTTATCATAGTTCTAAGGGATTAGACTTTGAGAGTGTGTTTGTTCCATACCTATCGAGTAATAACTACATATCACGCAACTCGCCAGCCACACTTTTAATGGTAGCAATAACCAGAAGTCGTATGAATCTCACTGTAAGCTATTGTGACTATCCGCATCCTCTACTTAATAGATTTATAGGTGATGCTCATATTATACAAGAAGATAATAATAAAAATATAGAACCTAATGATGACTTTGATGTATAAATATATAATTCATAAAGAAGAGTTTACATCACTTATTGCATTTGGCAAGACCCCATTGATTCAATATAGATTAATAGATCAAGAGGTTACTGGAGTATATGATTTAAACGATGTTGTTATAAGTATATTTCAACAATTACCAGTATTCAGAGGTGACGAAAGCTACCTCATTCTTGACATTAGCCCAATAGAGTCAGATACTTTATCTATCTATGATATATTAGAAATTAATTGCCTTACAAAAGCTGCTATGCTTTCATATGAAAGTAAGTTTAGCAAAGTAAAATTTAATGATTCGCTTGAGGTAGGCATTTTTGATAATATTAAGAAATTACATTTAGTAAAGAACCATCAATTAGGTATAGAAACATTTTGTAAATTATCCAAGATTAAGTTAAATAATAATCTCTTGTCACAGGAGTTGATTAGCACATTTCTTAGTTATAGATTAGATGGAACAAGATCTGATCAGACTGAACAAGATCTATTAGTACATATATTAATTTATGATAGATATGATTACTTTCCTAAGACAAATTGGGGCTACTTCTATGATAGTGCAAGTGTATTTCTTCATTCTGAAGGCAGAAGCTTATCTGAAAAATCAATAGAAAAGTTCCTAAACCAATATGATACAAGAAAGTCAAATGAAGAGTTACTACCGCTTATAGAATTTTTTGTAAAGCAAAAGGAGACTAAAAAAATAATAGAATTAACAACGACAAACGGCGTTTGCTTATTTATTGTTGCAACAATTTACTTCTTTATCAAAAATGAAATATCGGAAAAGACTACACTGAAAAAAAGTAAGTCTGCTATACTCATTAGAGATATGAAAAAAGAAGAGTTTTTCGTAGAAGAACTTAATCTTTCGATTCATCTTATAGGACTATTCTTTGGTTATGATAAATTTTCATCACTACTATATGATCTAATGCCACCCAAAATATATAAAGCTTATAAGCCAGCTCCACTAATAAAAGAAAAGGATAAAGTAGAGAGATTAGAAAAAAAACCATCATCCATTTCTCCTAAAGGATTAGTATCTTCAAAAGATGAAAAATTAGATGGAGAAATAGACAAACCGCAAAATCCAGAGAATATAGAAGAAGTAACTAAAGGAAATGGAGATATAAAATCGAAAGATAAGAACACGGTGATTCCAGGGGAAATAATAGAACTAAATCCAAATTTAGAAGAAGAAGAAGAAGAAGAAGAAGAAGAAGGCACAGAAGTTGGCGGGCATAGCGAAGAGGATATTCCACCAGAAGAAGGAGCGAAAAAAGAGGATAAAATTAAATTTGAGACATCAAGTAAAGTAGATGAAGTAGATGGAATTAAACCTGCAGAGAAATTAAAAGAAATATACGATGCAAAAGGAATGGAAAGTATAATTCTGAATGATAATAAAAAATCGGAAAATGAAGACCCATTGTTAGCAAAGCTTATTGAATTAATAAATAATTCGCCTAATAAAAAAATCTATTTAAAGGGGGAACATCTTAAGCAGATTAAGGGATCAGCTAAACTAATATTAGATAAATCACAAATAAGTAAAGATCCTCTTTTTAAATACATACAGGATAAATACTCATCTGAATTAACAATAGGTAAGGGATATAAAATAGAAAAAACTATATTTAATAATAAAGCAATATAAATGAGTAAGTTCGAAAATAAACTTATAGATATTTACTCAACATCTCGTATTGTCTTTTGGCATGATGAAGAAGGGCAGTTTCAATTTGATTTTAAAACAATTAATATTAAGAATTGTGTAAAGCATAGATTAGGACAACAAGACTTTAAGCTGAGGAATGAAATCTACAGTAAACATCCTGAGACAAAATACCTCATATATCATGCAGGGCCAATGCCTCCAGATGAAGAAAATTATTTATTAGATATAATCCTAAGTTGTAAAGTATTTAAAGCGGATAGAATATCAGAATTATTAGAGGAGTTTGATTTATCAGATTCTTTTAGACCCTTACTGACTACATACAAGTCATTCTTTAAAAGCAAAGAACGTATACAAAAATTCAAAAAGTTATCTAATCAGATAGATGGTGAAGATGCGTTTATTTCTACAATGCTTGCTGCTGTATTACGTGTTTCCATTGAAGACTTTGATATTGTTATTCAAGGCTTAATCTCTGGGTATTTGCAAGACAATAGATGGAATGACCTAAACAAATTACAGTTAGCGCCGATGTATCTTAACATATTATCTACTTACCTAAATTACGATCAATTCTCTGAACAAGCATCAGAAAATACAAAGAATATATTTATCAATTATGAAAATAAAAACTTTAAAGTCTTTCTTGATAGATGGAGAAGAGATCTTAATTACCAACACTATTATGATACTATAAGTGTAGAAATATTTGATAAAGTCATATCTCCAGATATTACTAAACATACGCCTTACATAGAGAAAACCGATCTATTTAAGCAAATAGAATATAGCTGGTTGGTTAAATCACTTACGCAACTTAATGAGGGATTAGACTATAATAAGACATTAGAATTAATCAATAGTAGAAAAGAATCTTATTGGTACTCTCGTTACGAATCAGCTTATAGTACTATAGCTGCGGCATGTAATTTCTTTATTGCAATTAGTGATTTCACCCTACAAACCGACTTTAATATTATTGTACAGAACTATGCAAATGGAGATTACTTGATTGATAGTTATTATAGGCAATACTATTTCTATAAACTAAAGGCTAACCTTCAAAATCTTGATTTTAGCAAAGTAGATAATAAGATGGACAGTTTTTATGAAACTGACTTCCTATTGAAGATCAATGTTGCATTTACAAATGCAATAGAAAACAACACATCTCTTCTAAAAACAGCTATAGATCAACCTCATTTCTATAAATCTCATGTAGAACCACTACTAGAGAATAAAAATAAAGTCGCTGTAATTATCAGTGATGCACTCCGTTATGAGATAGGCAGAGAATTCGTAGATTTAATTAATTCAGAAAATAGATTTACTGCGGAGATATCGCATGGCATTTGTTCTGTCCCATCTTTTACACAGATAGGTATGGCTTCTCTTCTGCCACATAAAGTACTGCAACTTGACACAAAAGCTCAATGTCATGTCGATGGCATAAGTACGGCCACTTTATCCAATAGAGAAAAGATACTTAAAAAAAGCCATGATAATACAAGATGTTTTGAAGTAAGAGAGTTCAGAGATCTCAATACGAGTACGGTGAGAGAGAAGCTTTCAGACATATCACTAGTCTACATATATTCTAATGTCGTGGACAATACTGGTGATAAGAGATTAACTGAGAAGGATACTTTTTTAAGTGTAAATAATGAAATGGAAAATCTTGTAATTGTATCAAAACAACTGGCATCAGCTAATTTTACTAATATAATTATTACAGCTGACCATGGTTTTATATACAGATCAAAAGCAATAGACGAAGGGCAGAAGATTATGGAAAGCAAAACAAAAGAAGCGTTACATAAAAATAGACGCTTTCTTATAACTGACTCAGCTATAGATGATAATAGACTTATAGAGGTACCGAGAAAGGAACTACCATACGTCAGCAAAGGTAACCTTGTATTTCCGAGAGCTCTTAATGTGTTTAAAGTATCTGGAGCTGGTATGCAGTTTCTTCATGGAGGCTTATCATTGCAGGAGCTTATAATTCCCTACATCAAAATACGAAAAGAAAGAAAGAAAGAATTCGATATAAATAAAGTAGATATAGAATTACTCTCATTACCAAAAAGAATCAGTGGATACCATGCTATAGTCAATCTACTCCAAAGAGATCCAGTTGAAGATAAGGTTCTTCCTCGTATTTGTAAGATAGGCTTCTATGCACAAGACGAAAGTAGTTTATCTAATCAAGTAGAAATAGAATTCAATTATACGGATGACGAAATAAGAAATCGTGAAATCAAAGAGGTATTTGATTTATCCTCAAATGTCATCAATTATCACGGAACAAAAATCTTATTTATCATTTACGAAAAGGACAAAAAATTTAATCATTATTCCATTTATTATAAGAAAGAAATTCAAGTTTTTATTTCAGAAGAAAAAGATTTTGATATATGAATCCATTAGATGAAAAAGTAATAAAACACTTCCCTGGCAAAGTAGTCAGAAAAGACCTAACTAAATCTGTAAAAGGCAACGCTGTTGTCCCCTCATATGTATTAGAGTATTTATTAGGACAATATTGTTCTACTGACGAAGATGACCAAATAGCAGAAGGGATTATTTCTGTCAAAAAAATACTTAATCAGCACTATGTCAATAGAGATGAGGCAGAATTGATAAAATCTAAGATCAGAGAAAAAGGTGGCCATAAAGTAATAGATAAATTACAAGTATTCTTCAATGATCGAGAAGATCGATATGAGGCAACTTTTTCTAATTTAGGTCTTAAAAAAGTACCTGTCCACTCGTCTATGGTTTTGAAGCACAAGAAGCTTCTCACAGGTGGAGTATGGACTTTGGTAGACGTTAACTTCATGGCTGTGGATGGCCCTAAGGATTCTCCATGGGTAATAGAAAAACTTAAACCAATTCAGTTATCAAGTTTTGATGTTGATGAGTTCAAGGATATAAGATCCTTCTTTAATACTGATGAGTGGATAGATGTCATAATGCAAACAATAGGCTTAAACCCTGACCACTTCAGTAAACGACAGAAACTACTTCAGCTTACAAGACTGATCCCTTTCTGTGAAAGGAACTATAACCTTATTGAGCTTGGACCTAAAGGAACTGGAAAGTCTCATGTATATTCTGAGTTTTCTCCCCATGGTATGTTATTGTCAGGTGGAGAAGTCACTGTAGCTAAACTCTTTGTCAATAATAGTACAGGTAACATTGGATTAGTTGGATATTGGGATACCGTTGCTTTTGATGAGTTTGCTGGCAAGTCAAAAACTACAAATAAGTCATTAGTCGACATAATGAAAAACTATATGGCTAATAAGACCTTCTCACGTGGGAAAGAAACTTTAGGAGGAGAAGCATCTATGGCATTTGTAGGTAATACTGATAAGTCAGTACCCTATATGCTAAAGCATACTGATTTATTTGAAGCACTACCTAAAGGTTATCATGACACTGCGTTCCTTGATAGGCTCCATTTTTATCTACCAGGCTGGGAAATAGATATCATCAGAAATGAAATGTTTACTGATGGCTACGGTTTCATAGTTGATTATTACGCAGAATGCCTTAGAGATCTAAGGAAGTATGACTATTCCGAAGAAATGAATCCATACTTTGAACTTAATAATAGTATCGCAACAAGAGACAAAACGGGTATTAAGAAGACATTGAGTGGTCTATGTAAGATCATATTTCCTCATAGGAAAGCGACTAAAGATGAAATTGAAGAGTTATTAAGTTTCGCAATAGAAGGTAGAAAAAGAGTAAAAGAGCAACTTCTCAAAATGGATGAAACCTATGAAAAAGTAGACTTCTCATATAAGGATAAAGATTCAGAATCTATAGTCAAAATAGAAACAAGAGAAGTCTTAGATTTTGAAAAAACATTAGGTCTTGAAGAGATAAAGGCACAAGAAGCAGAAGAGAAAAAGGATTCTATGATCCTTCCAAAGAAAGCGCTTAAATCAGGCCTAAACATAGTCGTAAGAGAGGATGAGAAAGGAATTTCTTATAACAGTCTATTTAGAGACTATCTTATCGGGGCCTCGGAGATCCATCTCGTTGACCCATATCTAAGAGACAAATACCAAATCATTAATCTTCATGATTTCTGTAGAATGTTACTCACCATAATTCCTACTGGAGAAGAATTAACATTAAAGGTAGTTACCAAAATACATAACTTAAGGCCTGAAGAGCAAGAGGAAACTCTAAGCTATTTACTGAACACTTATCAGTATACACCTCTCAATGTAGAAATAGATATAGAAAGCGAAAAGTCTATTCATGATCGATATATAGAAACTGATCATGGATGGAAAATCAACATGGGCAGAGGGTTAGATATGTTCCAACCATATGACTTTAAGAATCCATTTAATTTAGCTAACTCAGATCAGACTGAGAGACGCTGTAAGGATTTTGAGGTGACATATTTAAAAGTATAATTATACATTAGATGTTCAGAACTTAGTTTCCAACTAATAAAATAATCAGTAATGATATCAGTGCCACAATTCAATAAATACAAAGATCATTATAAGAGATTCCTTAGTGACTATAAGCCTTATGACGAAATGTATAAATGGGATTCATTAAAGAATTTTCAAGATAATTGGAATATTGAAGCTGAGGATTTTAAAACTATGTATGATCAAAGTTTACAAAATGATTACGCAAGTAATCTTTGGGCTGCTCAGCATTTTTTCCCAAAAGGAGTAATGAAGCAATTTATAGAAATTGACAAAGGAAGAGTGAAGGAAATGTTCTCTGAATTGTTTGATGAATCAATAGATATCGAGAAACGAATTGATCATTTTGTATATCTCTGCGATATGTTACTTCCCAAAATTAAAGAATACGACTCTAATGCAAATAATCACTACCATTCAGGTAATCGGATAATTTCAGTATATCTATCATTTCGATATCCAGAAACCTATACCATCTACAAGTACACTGAGTTTAAACAAATGATGGAAAAACTGGGAGCTCCTAATATTCCAGGCACTAAAGAAATAGGTAGATTCTTTAAAGTTATGAGGACCATATTTAATATGCTTGAGAAGGATGAAGAATTAGTATCATTAATAAAAACGAAAACAACAGAAGACAAGTACTTTAAGAATCGGACCACCCTTCTTGCCCAAGATTTTTATTGGTGTTGCACAAGAGAGAATTATGCTATTGAGAATTATAAATAAGTCATCAGATAATCACTTTTGACATAAAAGAAATTACCTTCAGATTAAACCCAAACTAGATTAGAAGCCTTCAACTGTTTTTCCCCATCCCACTGATATGCCACCAGATAACCATCTTTAGCCACAGAATAATCAAGGCAGCAGACATTCTTCTTTAGTAGCTCAGGGACACCTTTCAGCCAATAATGACCAAAGAAGACTGGTACATGATTAGCCTTATAATGATCCATAGGCATCTTGAAGGTTTTTTTCTTCATCTTAATATCAGAGATTACACTCATTTGTTTGTAAGTTTTCCCTTCAGGATTCTCCCACCACTTCACTCTGATGTCATGGCGCTCTGTCCCATCTTTGTCAAGGAAGCTTGATCCAGTTGGCAGCTTAACCTCTAAGCCCTTACAAACAATTTCTACAGCCTTATATAAGCTTGCATTAGGCTTTGCTGACTTTACGAGCTGATCATCTGTCAATATACCCTTGTTGGTATGTTTCTTTAGGTATTGGATAGATTGAGCGTCAAAGCAGGCATGACAGGCTCTATACCCTTCTGCCTCAATGTATA
>ENA-ORXT01003200-ORXT01003200.1-marine-metagenome-genome-assembly--contig:-NODE-3200-length-18362-cov-6.431118_pt1 | contig 18362 bp, 14 predicted proteins | sample MGYA00237868_ERZ511482 | MGnify/ENA metagenome assembly ERZ511482 | reverse complement strand
AGCCTGGATTATTTCTTTTTTTCTCCCCGAACGATTGTTCGGGGGCTACGAATATTTGGCTCCGTTGGAGCCGGTTTGTGGGTTTTAAATCTGTGTTACGTTTGGGGTCATGCTTATTTCTAAATTCCGTTGATGTTTGGTATGTCCGGAGCCTGGATTATTTCTTTTTTTCTCCCCGAACGATTGTTCGGGGGCTACGAATATTTGGCTCCGTTGGAGCCGGTTTTTGGGTTTTAAATCTGTGTTACGTTTTGTGCTATGCTTATTTCTGAATTCCGTTGATGTTTGGTATCTCCGGAGCCTGGATTATTTGTTTTTAACTCCCCGAACGATTGTTCGGGGGCTACGAATGTTTGGCTCCGGTGGAGCCGGATTATGGCGGCTAAATATATTAGGTGCCGTTGGAGCTAGTTTCTGGGTTTCAAAATATGCGGAACATTCGGAACCAAGCTTAGCGCTGAAAGTAAATAGGCTTAATGAATGGGAGGGAATCGAAGTAAAGGTTTATCCTTCTACCAATTCTCGACCTGCCTGCGTGAATAACTCTAGATCTTGCAATAAAGCTTTGGCCTGTTGGGAGATGACTTGTAGTTCTCCGACGTTCTGTTCGAGTTTTTGGCGGATACTACTTGCTACTAAGACCATGTGAAAATCGTTTCCTGATTCAAGAACGGTCGTGATCTTATTGATGCTTTTTTCTGCCTCTACATAGTTACGATCCCATTTTACTTTTAGTTCTTGGTTTTTAGCGAGTTCTTGACGTCTCAATTCTTCCTTGCCGATGTTGTTGCTCAACTCATCAAGCTCTGCGAAATAGTCATTGGAACTTTTGCCCACTTTAGCGAAGTCGCTTTTAAGTTTCCCATATCTGTTCTGGATGGTGGTCCACTCTTTTTCAAAATCCTTGCTCACCTTGGGTAGATCTGGATTCTCTTCACTCAAAGATTCTTCAGCTTCCTCCAAACTAGAAACCAAATTAGTAGATAGTTTCTTTCTATTCTTCTCAAAAGATTCAATCGATGCTTTTAGTACTTCTCCATGCTTTAAGGCACCTTTGGTGGTGTCCCACTTGCAAGCAGTAAAAGAGATAGCAATAATGATAAGGGCTGCAAACTTAAGTTTCATTGTTTAGTGTTTATAGTGCAAAGAAAGCGATTTAATGGAAAAAACCCATTTTCCATGGTTTATAACGATAGGGTATTAACTTAAGTTCATCCATTTGCACGGAAGTGTCAAAAAATAGAATTCCTATACTAAATAGGTCAATGCTCAATCGAACCGAAGGGTCCGCTTTAATTTCATTCCAAGCCTTGGTCATGCCTTCAGACCAATAAATATCGTCTAAAATTACTATACTTTTCTCGTATATTATGGGCTTAATCTTCTGAAAATATTCCATCGTCCCGGCGTAACTATGATCTCCATCCAAAAAGGCTAAGTCCAATTGCGGTATACTTTCCAGGACTTCATCTAGGGTATTTTTAAAATTTCCAATAGTAATTTTGATGTTATTAAGCTTGAGAAAATGGAAGTTCTCTTGAGCAATTTTTGATAAATTGGGGCAACCTTCCAAAGAATCAATCGTCGATGATTTATTTCCAAGGGATAGGTAGCAAGTGCCTACCCCAAGATTGGTACCCAATTCTAAGATATGATTGGGATGGTATTTTCTGGCCAGATGAAAGAGGATTTTACCTTTATATGCTGTGCTTGACGAGGATTGTAGAAAGGACTTTACTGTCTTTTTATTGAACTTATATTTGCTTCCAGCGCCCAAATCATGATGTTCTATCACCCGGGAATCACGCTCAAGTCTGTCTGTCAATTTATCGACTTCTCCATAGGCATAGTAATGTCTATTATTTTTCAATACTTCCTTAATAAAGTCAGCAACAAAGGGAGAATTGATCTGATATCTTGTGATAGCAGTGCGATAAAAATCAAAAGCTTTTCTTAAAGTATAGCTGGCGGTCAATTTTTCATTTTTTCAGACGTTTCAAAGATACGTTGTTCCATAAGATTTTAATTAATTGTAATTTTACTCCATGCTAAACAAGAATTCAGGCCGCCAACTACTACTTTCTCTATCGTTATTGCTCGGATTTACTCAACTGAGTTATTCACAGGCGTACACTACAGTGATCGGAGGAAGAATTTCCGATGACTATGGAATCACCCTAAAGCAACGGATCGGTAACAGCACCTCGATCGAAGGTCTTTATTACGGTGGCTTTACGAACAATCCTATTTTTACCAGTGTCTTGCTTGAGCAACATATGCCCTTAATCTCCAAAAGACTAAATATTTTTGTCGGAGCAGGCATTGGTCTACGCTGGTTCAATGATGAAGTAATCTTTAGAGAATTTCAGAATGAGCCTGTTATTCCTTTTGTGATCGGTGCAGATCTAACGGTCGGACGATTAAATATTACAGCCGATGTAATGCCTCATTATATTCTTACCAGAGACGGCGATAATACCTTGACCAATAATGCCGCGATCAGTGTGCGCTACGTGGTTATCAAAAGGAAGAAACCGCAAAAGAAAAAGTTTGGAGAAAAGCTAGGAAATGTTTTCACTAAGTCTGATAAGGAGAAAAAGAAAAAAGCGAAAGCCAAGGCAAAAGCTAAGAGCAAAAATAAGACGAAAGAAAACGATAAAACTAAAGACAAGAATAAAACTAAATCAAAAGATCGGAAGATTTTTAAGACGAAGGAGTCTTAGGATTTAGGATTATTACGACTATTTCTAGGTTGAGGATATCTAATAAAGCCGCACTGTTTTTAAGGCTTAAACATTCAACTGCGTCTTCCCATTCTGAAAATCCTAATTCTATTACCTCTCAACTGCTAGTTCTATCAAAAGTAAGCTCTCGATTTATCGAAAGGGTCAGAATGCGTATTCAGCTTTAGAATTGATTTAACTCCTCTTGTATTTGTCATATTTATTATTTTTATGGTCTATGATAAACTTCACATCCCCCTTCAAAATTCCAGGGCTATCTTTATTATTGGTAATTTTTTGCCTTGCTTGTAAAGATGCGACTCCTAAGGAACCTGTCGTCATTAAAGTAGAAGCAAAATTTGAGGAAACGGAGAAAGTTGGCGCTCTGGCAGTGATGGATTACGATACCTCTCAGTGGGCAGAAATCACGGCCGAGGATGGTAACTTTCATTTTGACATACGCTATGCTACCAGTGAAAATTTTACCAAAAAGGTGATTTATGATTGCGCCCGGTGTTTTCTTCGTCCCCATGTAAAAGAACAACTGCTTAACTTTGAAAAAGTCATGCGAAAGGAATTTGGCTTAGGGGTAGTATTGTTTGATTGTTATCGTCCACGGCCTTATCAACAGCGTCTTTGGGACATTGTACCAGACGAACGATACGTTGGAAATCCTGCCAAAGGATCTATGCATAATCGAGGAATGGCGGTGGATATTGCATTGACTGATGAAGTGGGAATAATTATGGATTTTGGAACAGATTTCGATCATTTTGGTCCTGCCTCTTTTCATAGTGCCACATCATCAAAAATTTCTAAAGAAGCGGTTGAAAACAGACTTTTTTTAAAAGGGGAGATTGCAAAATTTGGTTTTCAACCGATCACTTCTGAATGGTGGCATTATTCTTATCGAGAGAATGTTTTGGGGCTTGAGGGATGGGTGTGGTCCTGTGACTAGGATTCGTCGAATTAGGGGATTATCAGGATGATTTGGTGGATTTTGAGATGGACCAGGGTTCCTGGATTTTTTGGATTTTGGGATGGACTGGGGTCCTTGGATTTTTTGGATTTTGGGATGGACCAGGGTCCTTGGATTCTTTAGATTTTGGGATGGGCTTGGATCTGTTGGATTTTTGGGATGGACTGGGGTCCTTGGATTTTGGGGTGGACTAGGGTCCTTGGATTTTTTGGATTTTGGGATGGGTTTGGATCTGTTGGATTTTTGGATTACTTGGTCTGAGATGGGATTCGTATATTCAAGTTGAGTTAAAAAATTTAGACATGAAATTAACCTTCGCATTCCTTTTACTTCCATTCATCGCGCTTTCGCAAAGTTCAAAGGGTTATTTTAATTATACTTGGATAGATTCTTCCGGCCAACTCTTGTTGGAAATTCCTGAGGATCGTTTGGGGGAAGAATTTCTGTATGTCAATTCATTAACTGCTGGAGTCGGGTCCAATGATATTGGATTAGATAGAGGTCAGCTGGGGGACCAGCGGGTCGTTTCATTTTATCGGTCGGGAAAACAAATCTTGATGATAGAGAAGAATCTGAAGTATAGAGCTGATAGTGATAATGCTCGAGAGATTTTAGCGATTGAAGAAGCTTTTGCCCAATCCGTTGTGCATGGATTTAAGGTCACCAAGAAAAAGGGGAGTAACTTCTTGGTTGATATGAAGGACTTTTTAATCAGAGATGCTCATGGAGTTGCCAAGCGTTTAAAAGATAAAAAGCAAGGGGTCTATTCATTGGATAAAAAGAAGTCGGTGATCTATCCTGAGGGCACCATGAACTTTCCGGAAAACACAGAATTCGAAGCGTTGATAAGTTTTACGGGATCAGCACAGGGGGAATGGATTAAATCTGTCACACCTAGTCCAGATTTAGTTTCGGTGAGAATGCATCACTCTTTTATAAAATTACCAGACAATGACTATCAACCGAGACTATTTCATCCGGAATCTGGTTTTGGTTATGTAAACTACTTCGATTATGCTAATCCAATCGGGGAGGACATGCAAAAGCGATATATTCGTAGACATCACTTGGTGAAAAAGACGGTGGGCTCGGCTCCGAGTGAAGCCGTCGAACCGATCATTTACTACATTGATCCCGGTTGTCCAGAACCAGTCAAGACTGCCTTAATGGAAGGGGCTTCCTGGTGGAATCAAGCGTATGAAGCCGCTGGTTTTATCAATGCGTTTCAAGTGAAAGAATTACCGGATGGTGCACATCCTATGGATGTCAGATATAACATGATTCAATGGGTACATAGAAGCACTCGAGGCTGGTCCTATGGAGCTTCTATCACTGATCCGCGAACGGGTGAAATTTTAAAAGGGCATGTTTCATTGGGGTCATTGCGTGTGCGTCAAGATTATCTAATCGCTCAAGGATTGTTATCCAATTTTTCTGAAGATCAGGAAGATGAAAGAATCCTTGCCATGGCCTTGGATCGGTTGCGACAGCTTTCGGCACATGAGGTCGGGCACACGATCGGTTTGGCCCATAATTTTGCGGCCTCGGTGAATGATCGATCATCAGTGATGGATTATCCGCACCCATTATTGCTTGCTAAGTCAGGGGATGTTGATTTCAGTATGGCTTATGATCAAGCCATCGGCTCCTGGGATAAAAGATCCATTACCTACGGATATGCGGACCTCAGCGAAAGTAGAAATGAAGTACAAGCGCTTAAGGATTTCATTGCAGCTAATAAAAAAGATGGCTTCCAATTTATCACGGATCAGGATGCAAGACCGGCTGGAGGATTACATCCGTATGCACATCTTTGGGACAATGGAAATACACCGATTGATGAATTAAAGAGAATTACAGAATTAAGGAAAGTAACTCTGGCCAACTTTAATGAGGGGGCAATTAAAGATGATTTACCTTATTCTGAGTTGGAAAAAGTTTTGGTGCCTGTTTATTTAATGCACAGATATCAAGTAGATGCAGGGTCAAAAATTTTGGGCGGATATCAATTTGATTATAGTATGAAGGGGCAGGATGATGGTCCAGGAATCAAACCCATTCCTCTGAATCAACAAAAAGAAGGACTCAAGGCTTTGTTGAAAACTTTAGATGGAGATTTTTTAATAATTCCTGAAACTATCAGTTCGCTGATTCCTCCACCGGCTTTTGGATATCCCCGTACGCGAGAGACTTTCAAGGGAGAGATGGGAAGTCTTTTTGATCCATTGAGTGCCGCGGAAGCTTCTGCCAATCATACCCTCAAATTTTTATTGAATCCCGAACGACTTGCTAGGATCGATCATCAATCAGAAGGCGATTGGAGCTTGAACTCGTATCTAGAAAGTATAGAGAAGCAAGCGAAAAAAGTGATGAATAATAATGAAACGTATGGATGCATGCTAGAAAAATTATACTACATCCATTTAATGATGTTGGCCAAAAACACTGCGATTTCCAAGGAGGTGAGCGCCATGTCTTATTATCGAATGGGCAAACTTCAGGCAGGGAATGCTGGTTCGCCGAGAGTGAAAGCGCATTATGATTACCTCAATAATTTAATTGGAAAATTTAAAGCCAATCCAGAAGATGTCGAGTTACCGGGTATAATTGCGATGCCGCCTGGTTCTCCGATTGGATGTCATTAATACACATAAAAAATCCCCTTTCCGATTTCGGGAAGGGGATTTTTTATTATTTATGTCTCTTGCTATTAATTAGCTTTTATCAACTTGTAAGAACCGATGGTTCTTTCTTCTTGAATGACTTGAAAGAAGTAGGTTCCGTTTTGTAAGTCTATTAGATCTACCATTTTTTCTGGCCTATCAATTTTTCCCGTTGCTACGGTCATGCCCGTAATATCTGTGATAATGTAATTCAGTTTTTTGTGTAAATTCTTAGCCTCAACTCTTACCGTTACTTGGTCAGCGGTCGGGTTTGGTGTTATGGCGATGATGAATGGATTTAATTCTTGGGTGCTGCTCACATCATCTCCATATAGATCAATCACAAGGTCATCAAAATAAAATCCATCACCATTAACGAAATTATCAGATTCAAAAATGAATCTTAAAAAGACAATCTCCTCGCCTAGGAAATCATTAAGGTCAACTTGTTCTTGAACCCAATTTGTTTGTAATCCATCATATACCGGAGAAAGATCACTAAGTTGATTTGGAACGGCAGGATCGGTATATAAACCGCAAAGTGGTTCATAGGCAGACCCATCTCTTGTGGCCTGTAATTGAACAAAATCAAAATCATCTTCGATGTCAAACTTGGTGTAAAATTTTAAAATGGCGGCCTCTGCTTTGTCTAAGACCAAGGGCTCAGAAATTATTAAGGTTGTCGCAATCCCATCTTCATAGTCTCCATTAGGAGAGTCTGTCATGGCATAGGGTGCTGAGATAAAATCTTCATCGGTAATGCCCCACGATCCGGTAGTTATGTAGTTGGCTTCGGATTCAATAGGATCAAGTATGGTTAAGTCTGGTTCTTCTAAGCCAGCAATATAATTTTTGGTCATTGGGATTTTTAATCCAAATTCTCCATTGTCAATTAATAGGTGGAATTTCAAGTCTTCTGTAATCATACTTGGAACGAGTTCATAGTCTACAGAGAATTCTTGCTTTTCTGCAACGAGCATCTGAAGATCTGGATACTCATTATTGCTAAAGCTTAAGCCCGGTGTATCAGAAACTACAGAAAAGCTAATTTCTCCACTTCTCAACCCACTTTTTTCAAATTCAAAAAACAAGGTTCCAGCATCGGAAGTAATCGATGGCTCTGGAAATAATTCAATGGCCCAGCCAAAATTTAATAGAAGGTGCGCAGTATTTAGATTTAACCGAACACAAGATTTATTCAACTGATCTATGGCGTCTTCCCCCGGCCAGAAGGAAGGTCCAACTTCTGGAGTCATCGCATAGATTTTATTTTTCTTCGTTTCTTCACCATACATGTAATCATCACTATCACCATTAACGGTATAACCAACAGTCTCTGTTCCAGTACCGATGGTAAAGAAATTTTCGGCAGTCATAATCCCCGCCATGGATTTAAATTTATCGTCTTCTTCTGTTGGCGTATCAAGGTATCCCCACGGATGTATTAAAAGATTTCCGCTGGTATGATAGTTTTGGCAGATCTGAAAAAAGTTATCCTCACATAATTTTTCAATAGCTTTGGTTTCTGGTTCTGAAGCAGCAGATGGTCCTCTATAAGTCTGTCCTTGCTCATTGGGTGAAGACCCAAAGTCATCGTATGCCCAGAAGAAATCATAATTCCTATTAAGGTCTACACCGACAGAATCGCCTACTGCATTCGGGTATCTATTTTTTCTCCAAAACCCTCCTCCCTCAGGATCAGTTTCTTCATTATATTTATATCCATCAACGTTTATTATGGGAAGAAAATACATGGCAGTATTATCAACCAAATATTTTACCTCTTCATCCGATTCATAGTTTTCTAAAAGGTACCACATGTAGAAAATTAATTGAGAAAGCGCATTTGGTTCTCTCGCATGATGAAGGGCAGTGTATAGTGCCTGTGGTTCCTCGGATTCCTGCACGTTTGGATTATCTGAAATAATCATGTAGTGCAGCTGATTTCCACCATGAGTAACAATATCACCGATGGCCATCCGCTCAGTGATAAGATCGGGATATAGCTCAGTCATTCGATCGAGTTCACGCATGGCTTCATTATAGGTAAGGTAACCCTCCATGCTTCCATACACATAATTTTCTGGGGTCACATAATCGTAGACGCTGACGTTGGATCCTGAGCCGCATTCTGCAGACCTATTTATGCTCTCAATTCTGTGATTATCACTCCCATGATCATGGAAAAATTCCTTTAAATCTTTGATAAGAAACTTATATTCAAATCCTGCTTCAGAAATTAATTGCAATTCTTGTTTAGAATAAACATTAATTAAATGTCTATCAAGTATGAGTTCCCCATGATCCACCTCTATTCCCAACCGTGCTAAATCAGAGATATTTTTACCTCGAAGGTCAATTTTTATTTTAGAGAAATCCCCAGTAGACTGTGCAAATGAGGAAAAAGAGATGAAAAAGAGTATGCTTAGAATGATAAAACGCATGTGTGTAATTTTACCCTAAGATAATATTTGGGGCATTAATTTTTTCAATCAGCTTGGTCTTATGTCGGCATACACAGATTTTTTCGACAAACAGACCATATGGACTAGATAAAGTGCTGATTAATAGCCCGCTTATGCAAATGTTTAGGTGGTAAAAATACCGAAGTTTTGATTGTTTTTTGAGCTATTTTAGAATCGTCATATTTCCAAAGAGTTCCATTTCTTTAGCTGCAACCTTACATTCAATCTTATAAAAGTATACTCCATCTGCCCACAATTTATTTCCAAATTTCCAAAGAATATGTGATAGAGCAGGTGTATTATAAACCACAGTAGCTACCAAATTCCCCCATCGATCATATAAACTAAATAAGTCAATGCTTATTTCTACATCTGAGGACAGAGTCAAAACTGAATTAATCATCTACGTAATCGTAAAATGAACCACTGCAATTATCGTCAATGTTTGGCTCTCCAGTAATTGTAGGATTAACATCGTAGTTTCAATACTCATCAAGATCCAAAGTAATATCTGCAAGACAGGCAATGATTGGTTTTTCAGAATCTTCAGAAACAATGGTCCGTACCAAAGTTGTACTATTGCCACATTGATCGGTGACCGTAAAAGTAACTGGGTGATCAATTAGACAGCTCAATTGAAATTGACTTTCGTCAAAAAATTGAGGTAGCGGGTGAGGAAACTTAGAGTAGAAGTTCAATATTATGCTGAAATGTTTATAGAATCATTTGACCGTCAATTGAAATTTTGGGTAGCACCAAAGATTATGGGATAGTGTAAAGTAAACGTCAATTTTATTTAAAAATCTGACTAGCCTTGATTGTCAACTTCTATATTTTTTATTATAAATCAGAAACTTCTAAGACCGAAGGTTTAATTTGTTTAGTCACAGGATCATATTTCTTGGCAATAAATTCATCAGACGCGTTTTTAAAAATGAATCCTGAAAATTTATCTGAGTCTGGATCGAAAATCTGCCATTCTCTGATCTCAAATTTGCTTATTAATTTCCACTCATTATTTGCGTAAGCGTACACCAAACAATCATTAATGGTGGATTGATCTGCATAATTAACGACCACAGAAATATCATCCGCTCCATCTCCATTTACATCACCGATATTTCTCAACCAGTGCAATCCAGCCCCATTATTAGACATGAAACTTAACGGCTTAAATTTCTTATCCGAGGCAATGACATTTACAAGTAACTTGGTTTTTCCATTGTCATCGAGAAACTGGCGGTAATTTAAATCGGAAATAAAGGATTCCTCTTCAGCCTTGGTTGAAATGTTGTAGACAAACTCCAGCAATTTTTCTTCTTTGCCATCTCCGTTAAAATCTCCAGAAATCCGCAATGGTACTTTGACCTTCTCATATTCCTTATCAACGAGCATCTGTTGCGATTTCGATGTTTCACCGATCTCCTTGATATCAACTTTCGTATTGGGTTTACATGCGATCAGGCAAAAAATTGATAGAACAATTATTCTCATAACATGAATGTAAAAAAGCTAATTGATTTATGAAAATAGAAATGCCTCATAGTTTTAAATAGTTGTTATTAACCAATTTTTGCCATTTAGGGTCACAAAAATCTCAATTTAGGCTCATATAGCTATAACTTAGAAATATTCTTCTTGAGATAGCATCAAGAAATTAGTTTTTATTCCATTAGTGATGAACACCCATAAGATGGAAAGAATTGAGGTTTAGGACTTAACCACAGCAGCAGAATTTGTATTCCCATGCATTCCAATTAAGAATTTTTCTCATTTGCAGTGTTAGGTGACTGGAGTTAGAGTTTTCTCCACCTTAGATGATAAAGATCATCCATAACCCCTAATGATTTTTTTTACTCCGGCTTACCGGGGTAAGTTTCTAGCCCATGAAACTAAGTTGAATGTCTAAGCCGAACCAATTTCTCAGAAGCAAATATTGTTTGTATGAAAGGTTCGGCTTTTTCTATTGAACGTTTTCAAAAGTCACTTAAATATTTATTCAAGATCCTAGGTAACGAATTTCAATATTTCACCTCTTATAGATATTAGACTGACGATCGTCAATGGAAACTTCCAAAATAGCGGGCAATAATCAGCCTAAGATAAAGTAATCCGAGTTAATGCAGTCTGGCTTGGCTAAAGTTAACAACCTTTGGCCAGGCTTTTATTTGTAGTAGAAGCGGTAATTTAATATTGTGCTCTAGCGTTCTGGTACTATGAACCTTTTGGCAATCCTGTTTTTTCCTGTAATATTTATGGAGGCTGTATAGACTCCCGGTTTATAATCCAGGACATCAAACAGTTGTTCGGTTCCAAAATCCTCAATCTCTCTACGTTCAATTCTTATTCCGGTGCCACCATAAATTTCTATACTTCCAGAAATGTTATCATGATCTTTTATGTTGATTTTTAATTCGCCGATGGTCGGGTTAGGGTAGAGCGATACATCACTAGAAGCTACATCTAATTCTTCCTTACTGACTGGCAAATTTATATAGTCATTTCTGTTCTTTTTTGATTTACTTTTTTCAGAAGCAGGTTTGAATACTTTTCCTCTGATGGTTAAGTAAGACACTTCAGGATTTGTATTAGTTGTTATGCTTATTCTTTTCGATTGCATATATCCATATTCCTTCCCTTTATTTTTGGAATCAAATTGAACGAGTAATTCTGCAGTTTCGCCTGGGGCAATTGGTTCTTTGGGCCACATGGGTACCGTGCAACCGCAGGATCCTTTTGCGTTAGATATAACTAGCGGCTCAGAGCCTGTATTAGTGAAAGTGAATACGTTTCTTATTTTTTCTCCGTCTTGAATATCACCAAACCAAAAAATAGGACTGTGCCAATCGACCGTTGTTGTTGCTATATTGTCTATGGTCGAATTTGAATTGTCTTGAGCTTGTGCTGTTATGCTTAAAGCAAATAATATAGAAAATAGGCCAGCGAGATTTATTTTTTTTATCATCTTTTTTGATTTGCTTGCGAAATAACGGAGTTCAATTAAAAATCATTCAAATTAAACTCTATGATCAGGAGATGAAAAATAAAATATAAATGGTGTATCTCCAGGTAGATTTTTTAATCGAATCTTACTCAGTTGCCTCCAATTTTTCAATGGCCATTTTCGGAATGAATCTCTCCGGGGCTCTTACTAAAACTTTATTGTAATATGTCAATGCCTCATCTATGCGATTGTTTTTCTGCAACCATTCCGCATACATTTCATGACTTGGCTTTACGATTTCTGGTGGTCCATACATGTAAGCTGTTGCCTCCTCCTTTTCGATTGCTTCGAGTAGTAAGGCCTCCACTTTTTGTTCGTCATTTTTTGCCATGGCCACCATCGCCATTAATTGTAATTGCGTCACTTCTGTTCGCTGTACATGTGTTTCTGTCGGGCGACCTCTTCCATAACTTCCACTACACATGGAAGATCCTTCGGCCAATGCTTTTTTTCTAGCTTCTGCAATTTCAGGATTCATGGCATCAATTATCTTTTTAAGTTCATCGATCTGATCATTTGCGAAAGCGCGACTTCCTAAAATGTAACTCTGAGTACCAAAAACTTGAATCGGTAAATCTTCGTAATCAAGATCGTCTTCCATTATTTTATCGTCCCATTTTTCAGATTCAGCAAGGTAAGCTCCTTTCATCATGACGGTATGAGAAATGGCTTTAGGTGAGTGCTCTTGCTCACAATAATTTTGCATCTGTTTGACCAAAATTCTTGCCTGATCGTAGTCTCCTTTTTGAAGATATCCATACATCTTCCATTTAAGGGAATGAAAATCAATGGCTTTAATTTCTAGCTTCTTTCTATCTCTTCTTTCAATACTTGCAGTAACCGCTGCGGTGTTGGATTTTATCACATCATCCCACATTCCCATGGCCACATATATGTGTGATGGCATGTGAAGTGCATGGGCTGCATCCGGAGCAACTTTGGAATATCGATTGGCTGCGTCCAGTGCTTTGTGGGCATTGTTTGGGTCATCATAACTGTGGATGAGATAATGTAAAGCGCCTGGATGGTTGGGGTTTTCTGCAATGATGGATTGCGCTATTTTCGCTCCTTTACCATAGAGGGTTTCATCTCGACCATCTTCTACCGAACCCAAAAGTGATAAGGCATAAAAGGCTTGTATTTCATGATTGTCCGGATACTTTTCATGTAGGTCTTTCATGTATTCCGCATAGGCCTTATCGTTTTCCTTTTTTGTTCCATCGCCATACAAAACACAGATCGCATCAAACATGTCCTTCTCAAATTCCGTTTGAAATTTACTTCTTTGTTGGGCTTGATCCTCCCCGAGTCTTTCTAGAATCTCTATCGCCTCCGTTTTGTCCTGTTCTCTCCACAATGGATGGTTCTCACTCATGGCCTGTCCCCAGTAAGCCATGGCACAATTTTTATCTATATTCTGCGCTTCCGCAAATTTTTCAGCTGCATCATCAAATTGAAAGCTATGTAAAAATAAGAGTCCTTCTTGGAATTTTGCCGTTGCTTCAGCTGTGCAGCTTATATCAATTGAGATTTCTCCCAGAGTAGATTGAATGGGATTGGCATCATCTGCTGGCGCTTTGTAGCCAGTGGGGGAACAAGCTGATAATAGGCTAATAAGAACTATGGTGAAAAAGTAGGAATAGACTATAGATTTCATCTTGATTTGCTAATTTATTTGTCTGAAATTAAGCAAAATTTTGCGTTTATAAGATTTTAACATTGAATAAGTCAATGGCTATATATTGATAATTGATTGAGACATAGCTCTTTGTGTTTCTGTGCCACTTTTATTCGATTTTTATTGTAATTTTTTTTCTAATAAATAGGAAATTAGTTCGATCAAAAAGATACTTTTAATTTGAAATGAAGGTCATAGGATAATCCTTTTAATAAATTATAAATTGAGTAAAACAACAGTTGTTCAACCAAACGAATTTGAGCCCTACAAGCATTGGTATCCAAAGGCTCTGAATGCGACCATACACCCGATGATCAGTTTTTTCTTAAACCTAGGTCAAGATCGGATCATTACCAGATACTGTCACATGCATCCGACGGTAGATAAGGATAAGCTGACGGAGATATTGCAACATCGTTGTAAGCACTTTATCTGGGGTGGCGCAGATTTATTAAATGTTACCTCAGCCGGCGGAAAACGCCAAATGGTTGTGATTGAAAACAACTCTTGTCCCTCAGGTCAAAAGTCCATGCCCTTGGTCGATGATAATCAAGAACAGGGCAGCTATCGACTGATGGTCGAAAGAACCTTCAAGCCATACTTGAAGAATTTACGAAACAAGATTAAGGGAGGCCTTGCAGTGATATATGACAAGAACCCCATGGAGGTTTCTGGCTATGCAGAGGTGATTGCAGAAGTAATGCAAGAAGAGGTATATTATGTTCCCTACTACATCGGAGATGAATCTCCCTCCGTGAAATTTGTGGAAGGCGTAATGCACGTTCTGACAGCGCAAGAAGAGTGGAAACCGATCAGGGCTGCTTTCCGATACTTAACACAGAAGCCATGGAACAGGCTCCCCGTAAACTCAAAAACTAAAATATTAAACCCCACCTTGGCTTGCCTTGCTGGGGGAAGAAATAAGATGGTTGCGGCAAAAGCCTATGATCTTTTCAATGCCGAAATTCGATCTTTTGGTTTGAAAATAAACATGCCTGAAACCATCTGGGATGTAAGTAAAAATGAAATTCCATTGTGGGTTAAGAAAATGGGCGGCCATGCTGTCATCAAAGTACCTTATAGCAATGCTGGGCAGGGTGTGTATACGATCGTTACACCAGAAGAGTTGGATGCTTTTATGGAGCTTGAATTTGACTACGATCTATTCATTGTTCAGAGCTTGATTGGTAATTCCAACTGGAGTAGTACGACTTCAGCCGGTAAACTCTATCATGTCGGGATGATTCCTAATAATAAGAATCAGACCTTCATTGCTGACATACGTATGATGGTGGGTTCTACCGCAGATGGGATCAAGCCCTTTTGCACTTATGCCAGAAGAGCAGAAAAACCGTTGGTTGATAATCTATTGACTGGCACCGATAGCTGGTCCATGCTAGGAACCAACCTGTCTATCCTGAAACCTGATGGGAGTTGGGATAGTGATACCTCTAGATTGGTCCTGATGGATCGTAGAGATTTTAATAAGCTTGGTATTGGATTGGATGATTTAATTGAAGCCTTTATTCAGACCGTCTTGTCCATGGTTGCGATTGATAAAATGGCCTCGACGCTAGTTAATAAACAAGGCAAATTTAGGATGAAATTGTTTAAGAGTCTGAACGATGATCAGAGTCTTTTGGATGAGATACTGGTTAATTAGGGTAGTACATAATCAAATTGAAAATACGTACTTTGACTACATAGACCAAAGCTATTACTTCCCAAAAAGGGATTTTATCATAAAGAAGATTACCTAAGCTTTTCATATTATAACCTATTCACTTAATTTTTAAATCGTTAATGCTATAAAAATGAGTAAACCAAGAGTCGTCAAAGATTACGATAAGGTGCCAGAAGACATTCTCGCACAGATCAAACTGGACTATCCTTATGGCTTTGAAAAGAAACTTATTTCCTTTAAAAATCAAGAAGGAAAGTTTGTAAGTGCCTTACCTTATGAAACGGAAGATCGGTATTATTTAATACGAATGACCAAAGCAGAGGCTCAAGAGATTATCTCTGACGATGATGATTATGATGACGATGGAAATCTTACCGACGATGCTAAAGATCGATTGGAAGAAGAGTTAGACGTGGAAGATTTGGTAGATGAATCGACTGAATCAGATGATTAATTAATAAAGTAATAAAATTCAAGACAAGCGTGGTGGCAGGAAAATTTAAGGTGTTAATTCTGACAGATCATTCTGGACACAGCAAAGAAAATTCCTTGTATGATTTATCGGTGAAAATGTTGGCTCATTCGATGACTGCAGGTGTAGATGTCGCCTCGAGGGCAAATGAGGTTAATGGTTCTTTTTTCAATCGAGAAGTAGACGCCCGACTGCAGGTTACTTCCATCGGTGAGGATTTTAAATTCTCAAGCGAAAATCACCCGCTGGAGCAGGAGTTATTTGAGACCTCGCTCGAAGTTTATGATTTGGTCTGGCTGAGGTTGCCACCACCATTGAGTCAAGAATTTTTAGGCTTTATAAATGAAACTTGGGAAGATAAGGTTGTTATAAATGATCCGAAAGGAATTTATGAAACAGGCAGTAAAGAATTTTTATTAAACTTCCCAGCGCTTACACCACCCACTAAAATTTGTTCTTCTTTAGAGGAAATTGTTGCGTTTAAAAATCAATTTCCGATCGTCCTTAAGCCCTTGCGAGAATACGGAGGAAGAGGCTTGGTGAGAGTGGAAAATGATTCGGTGTGGATGGGTACTCGTTTAGTTTCATTTGCTGAATTTGCGAAAGCATATTCTGAATCCCCCATAGAATACCTAGGGGTTAAATATTTAAAAAATGTCGGCAAAGGAGATAAAAGAGTCGTAGTAGTAAATGGTGAAATTTTAGGTGCATCTTTGCGACTTCCTCCGAAAGATTCATGGATTTGTAACGTCTCGCTCGGAGGTAGCTCCAATATCTCAGACGTTGATGAAGATGAAAGAAAAATGGTAGAAGTCGTCAATCCCGTGCTTACAAAAATGGGGATCGTGATGTACGGCCTTGATACTTTGGTCGGGGATGATGGAAAGAGAATTTTATCAGAGATTAATTCCACAAGTATCGGTGGTTTACCACAAATTGCAGCCTTAAAAAAGCAACCTTTGGTTGAAAAGGCGATTGATTTAATATGGTCTTATTTTGAGACTAAAAAAGATTTAAAGAAGAAGAAATGAATACTGAAATTAAAACAATAAAGAAGCTTGATCTGGAGACAGTTCCTGAAACGTCCATCACTAGATATTGGTTGGAAATTGTGGAAGATGGCATGGGTGTCCCGATCGTGATCCCTGTCATTATTGCTAAGGGAAAATCCAACAGTCCAGTCGTCGGCTTAACGGCTGCCGTGCATGGAAATGAATTGAATGGTATTCCGGTTATTCAACGTCTCTTCAACGAGATAGATATTTCTGAATTGAACGGAACTATTATCGGAATTCCGGTCTTAAATACTCCTTCCTACTTGAGAAAGAAAAGAAGGTTTTTGGATGATGTGGATCTGAATCACATCATGCCCGGGAAAGAGAACGGAACGGTCAGTCAGATCTATGCATGGAGAATCGTTAATAAGGTAATAAAGAATTTTGATTACTTACTTGATCTACATACGGCAAGCGTTGGACGGATAAATTCTTATTACATCCGTGCAGACATGACGGATAAAACGGTGCGTAAAATGGCCTTACTCCAGAACCCTCAGATTATCGTTCATAATCCTCCCAGTGATGGTACGCTGAGAGGAACTGCTGATGAGCTCAAAATTCCTGCGATTACCTTTGAAGTTGGAAATCCTAATTTATTTCAAAAAGGCATGATCCGAGATGGCTTGACGGGTATTCATAACTTACTTGGACATTTAGGGGTAACAGATTCAGAAGTGGAAGAAATCTCAGAGGAGACCATCATATGTGAAAGGTCATATTGGATCTATTGTGATCAAGGTGGACTGCTTGCGGTACATCCCAAGGTTACAGAAATTGTCGAAGAGGGACAGCTTATTGCTACCCTCAGAAATATTTTTGGAGATGTAATAAAAGAGTATAATGCACCAGAACGAGGAGTGGTAATCGGGAAGAGTGTAAGTCCGGTGAATCAAGCCGGTGGGCGTATTTTGCATTTTGGAATTATCAAAGAAGAGTAGAGGGAATTCACAGTTAAAAAGCTTTGTTATTGTAGCGACAGTTTCTCTTTTTTTATGTGGAGAAATGTATTCATCAGAATGAGCGTTGATATTGTAGCGACAGTTTCGATTTTTTTATATGGAGAAATGTAGTCCTCAGGATCAGCGTTGATATTGTAGCGACAGTTTCTATTTTTTTATATGGAGAAATGTATTCAGCAGAATCAGCCTTTTTATTGTAGCGACAGTTTTTGAACTGTGATATGTATGATACTTCTGATGATGCATGATGACTTTTACTATATGGAAAAATGGATCAGATACATCATAGACATCAGATGTATCACAGTAAAGCTTTTTATGTGGAGAAATGTATTCATCAGAATGAGCTTTGATATTGTAGCGACAGTTTCTCTTTTTTCATGTGGAGAAATGTAGTCATCAGGGTCAGCTTTGTTATTGTAGCGACAGTTTTTGAACTGTGATGGGTATGATACATTTGATGTTGCATGATGACTATTACCATATGGAAAAGTAGATCAGATACATCATAGACATCAGACGCATCACAGTAAAGCTTTTTATGTGGAGAAATGTATTCATCAGAATGAGCTTTGATATTGTAGCGACAGTTCCTCTTTTTTTATATGGAGAAATGTAGTCATTAGAATCAGCGTTGATATTGTAGCGACAGTTTCGATTTTTTTATGTGGAGAAAT
>ENA-ORXT01003199-ORXT01003199.1-marine-metagenome-genome-assembly--contig:-NODE-3199-length-18368-cov-53.659231_pt1 | contig 18368 bp, 16 predicted proteins | sample MGYA00237868_ERZ511482 | MGnify/ENA metagenome assembly ERZ511482 | reverse complement strand
TCACGCTGAACAACAGGCGCAGCAACATGACGGGACCGATAAAGAGCATCAATGCTGGCCAACGCCTGATTCACCGACGCCGGCGCCAGCTTCCGAGATCGGGGGTTGAGGAACATCTGCGCGGAAAGTCCCGCTAAGGAGTCGGGGTAGCGGAACATTTGGAGCCGGATCATCCGTCTCTAAGTGCTCGAAGCTCCCTCTTGGCTGGACCACGAGGATGTGTCCGGACCGCCATATGAACTACACGACTTCGCCCATCTGATCCGGCTACGCCATATTCAGTTGCTAACCATCGGGTCGGTCGTGATACTGGCCAGATGGATTCAGTAGCTCACTCGGGGGCCGACTCGTGACCAAGTATGAGCAATTCGCGGAACACTACGACGACTGGTCGGCGTCTATGACCGCCGATATTGCGTTCTATGTAGGACTGGCCCAGCGAACCCAAGGCCCCGTGGTCGAGCTAGCCGTTGGGAACGGTCGTGTCGCAATACCGGTTGCTCGGGCGATCGAACGCTCTGTGATAGGGATCGATTCATCGGTTGCGATGCTGGCCCTCGCGAAGAAGGCTGCTGAAGAAGCAGGTGTGCAGCTCGACCTGCGAGAGGGTGACATGAGGGACCTCGAACTGGACGAGCCAGCTGGTCTGATCTACTGCCCATTTCGGTCACTGCTACACCTACCTACATGGGCGGATCGACGCCGCACTTTTGAGAACATCGCGGCTTCTCTCGCCCCTGGCGGGACTTTCGCATGGAACGTATTCATCTTCGACCACAACATCGCGGCTCGCCTCGACGGTGTCCACCAGACCACCCCATTACCCCACACAAACTATTACGACGCCGTCGACTGCCGAATTGACATCAAACTCGACAGCGGCGAGACAAGCCCATTGTGGTGGGCGACCAAGAACGAATGGCTTGGCCTCATCGACGTCGCAGATCTGGAACTCGAGGGCATCTACGGTGGGTTCGGCTACGAACCACTCACCAACGACTCAGGAGAATATGTCTTCGTCACCAGGCGGCCCCTGACATAGAACAATCAGCCGCTACTACAACGGATCCTGCTCCAACGCACTCGCCGATCACCGAGAATCGTTTCTATTGGCCGGGTGGGCGCGTGTTACTAACGATCGTTTGTGAAACACCCGAGCCAGTCGCGTTGAGACGCCGGATTCGTGTAACGCTTGCCGTGTTCTCTTCTATGTAACGCTCTCCTCCGTTTCCGATACTGTCCGGTCATGCGCATTGGGTATGGACGGGTATCGACAAGAGATCAGGATGCGGACGCTCAGCGTGACGCGTTGGCGGGTGCCGGTTGTGACCAGGTCTTCATCGAGACAGCGTCAGGCAAGCTGGCTCGTCGGCCTGAGCTGGATCGGGCGTTGTTGGTGGCGCGCTCCGGTGATGAGGTCGTGGTCACCAAACTCGATCGACTCGGGCGATCACTGGAGCATCTGATTGAGTTGTCTAACGACCTGCAAGCTCGCGAAGTCGACCTGGTAGTGCTTGATCAGGGTATCGACACGTCGACGCCGGTCGGGAGGATGTTCTTTCAGATCCTTGGAGCGATCGCAGAGTTTGAGCATGCGTTGATGTCGGAGCGAACCCGTGATGGTTTGGCTGCTGCCAGGAGTCGGGGCCGAACTGGCGGGCAGCGACCGAAGATGACGAAGCGCCAGGCAAAGATCGCCCGGGATATGTACGAGGAGCAGAAGCCTGACGGGTCGAGGGCTCACACCGTGCAGCAGATTGCTGAGGAGTTTGGCGTGTCACGCCCGACGATCTATCGACACCTCAGAGCGCTCGACAACGAACCAGTGACATGAACCAGTCAGGCGGCGACGAAACAGAGCCCGGGTTTGGTCGCTTTGGCGCTGAGGTTCCGGCGTTGGAGTTGGAGCGGTGCTTCTTTCTTGATGACACCGATCTTGAACGGGTGCGGCGCCGTCGAGGCGATCACAATCGTCTGGGCTTTGCGTTGCAGCTTGGCACGGTTCGGTATCTCGGGACGTTTCTCGCTGACCCGACAGAAGCGCCAACTGGGGCGATCGACTATCTCGCCGAACAACTCGATATCGGCGATGCGTCGTGCATCAAGAAGTACATGACCCGCCGCAACACTCACTTCGAGCACGCCGCTGAGATCGCCGCGACCTATGCATATAGGAACTTCGCTGACGCAGAGCAAGACCTTGCCCGTTGGATTGACGATCGTTCGTGGACCACCGGCGACGGCCCCAAGGCCTTGTTTGATGGTGCGGAGCGTTGGTTGCGGGTGAGGCGGGTGCTGTTGCCAGGCCGCTCTCGGCTTGAGCGGCTGGTCTTGCAGATCCGTGATCAGGCAACCCAGCGTCTGCACGCGGTGTTGACCAGCCAAGTCAATGCCGGTCAAGTGGCACAGCTGGAGTTGCTTCTTGAAGTGAAAGATGGTGGTCGTGTCTCAACCCTGGATCGGCTTCGTCGAGGCCCGACGGTCCCGTCAGCTAAGGCCCTTGTCGCTGCGCTCGATCGAATCAATGAGATCGCAGCTCTAGGTGTCAGCGACGTTGACATGGGTGTTGTGCCGGTTCGCCGAGTCAGGGAGCTCGCACGGTGGGGCATGGCAGCCAAGGCACCGGCATTGCGCCGTCACCTGCCGGAGCGACGCACCGCGACGCTGTTGGCGACCGCGGTCTATCTCGAAGCCAAAGCAATCGACGACGCGTTGGAACTCTTCGACCTGTTGATGACCAACGATCTCATCGCCAAGGCCCGCCGCCAAGCCAAAGCAGAAACGCTCAAGCGCTACCCGAAAGTCACCCGGGACGCTGCCAAGTGCGCAGCTGCCATCAACGTCGTCCTTGCCTCGGCCGACTGGGACAGCGACGCAACAGTGGCCTCGCTGTTAGCTGCGATCGACGAAGTTGTTCCACGAGAAGATCTGGTCGCTGCTGTCGAGAACATCGCCGCTGTCGCGCCACCATCGTCGGCTCGAGCTGGTGGCGAATGGCGGAGCGGGATCGTTGACCGGTACGCAACTGTCAGACGATTCCTGCCTGCAATGTGCGACACCATTGACTTCGGTGCAACCGCAGGGGCGCTACCAATCTTGAACGCGCTACTCAGCCTCCCGGCCCTGATGCTGGTGCGGCCAACCAAGAAAGTCCCGGCTGGCTACATCGATGCCGTCGACGTCGACCTTGATGTGGTGCCCAAGGGATGGTGGCACTCGTTGGTGTTCGCCGATGAGCGGCCGCCAGGCACCATCGACAAGAACGCGTACGTTTTCTGTGTTCTCGAACAGTTCCACCAACGCCTCAACCGCCGAGACATCTTCGCTACTGCATCGTCTCGATGGGCAGACCCGCGAGGTCACCTCCTGAGCGGCAAAGCGTGGGCAACAGCCAAGGGTCCTGTACTCAACGCACTCGATCTGCCAGAGAACCCGGACGACTTGTTGGACGGTCACTCTTCGCTGCTACACGAGACGCTCAGCGAAGCAGGCACAGCTGCGATCGTCGATGAAGATGGGCGCCTTCACGCCAGCGCAGTCGAGGCGATTCCGGACCCTGCCAGCCTGATCGATCTGCGAGCCAGATGCGAGGCAATGTTGCCGATCGTCGACGCAGGCGACGCACTGCTGGAAGTGATGAGCTGGGAACCCGAATTCGTCAAAGCGTTCACCTCAGCCTCAGGAGCCGAAACCCGCCTCGGCGACCTCGACGTGACTATCGCAGCAGCGTTGACCGCTCACGCTCTCAACGTCGGGTTCTCACCAATCATCACCCCAGGCAACCCGGCTTTGAGTCGAAACCGGCTCAGCCACGTCGACCAGAACTACCTACGAGGAGCAACTTACTCGGCAGCGAATGCGCCAGTTGTCGCCGCCCAAGCCAACATCGACCTGGCCAAACTCTGGGGCGGCGGACTCGTCGCCGCCGTTGACGGTGTCCGCTTCGTCGTCCCAGTTCGCAGCATCCACAAACGACCGAACCCGAAGTACTTCGGCCGGCGCCGCGGCGCAACAATGCTCAATCTCGTCAACGATCATGCCGTCGGGATCGCGTCGATGGTTGTCTCGGGAACACCCCGAGATTCATTGCACGTCATCGACCTCATCTACCGCCAAGACGCTGGACCAAAACCCGAAGTCATCATTACCGACACTGGTTCATATAGCGACATCGTCTTCGGTCTCCTGCAACTACTTGGCTTCGACTACCGACCCCAACTCGCGGATCTTCCCGATCAGAAACTCTGGCGAATAGATCCCGACCCCGACTACGGCCCACTCAACACCGCAGCCAGGGGCAGAGTCAATGTCGACCGCATCAAGCGCCATTGGCCAGACATCCTTCGCATCGTCGGCTCGATCCACACTGGCACCGTCACCGCATACGAGATCATTCGGATGCTCTCGCACCGAGGCCAACCAACCCAACTCGGCCTCGCGTTGGCTGACTACGGCCGAATCTTCAAGACCCTGCACGTTCTGTCCTACGTCGACGACGAGCCCTACCGACGCGAGATCAAATTCCTGCGGAACCTCCAAGAAGGACGACACGCTCTCGCCCGCCACACCTTCCACGGCCGACGCGGCGAACTGCACCAGGCCTACCAAGCAGGCATGGAAGACCAACTCGGTGCCCTCGGCCTGGTCGTCAACGCACTCACCCTCTGGAACACCGTCTACCTCGACGCCATCATCAAACAACTACGCCAAGACGGACACCAAATCGACGACGAAGACGCAATGCGAATCTCCCCATATATGCGCAAACACTTCAACGTCCACGGCCACTACAGCTTCCAACCAACACCACCACTCACCCTCCGAGCGCTCAGAAACGTGCCGCAGACGACACAACCCGAGGATCCTTAGCGGGACTTTCCGCGCAGATGTTCCTCAACCCCCGGTTCGTTGTGCGGGGACAGCCGGAATACGGTCGAAACCCGCCACTCGAATCGACATCCGCTTAGAACCCGCGCGTGTCTGGTTGCCCTTGGGGCGTGAACTGCCGCGACCCTTAGAGGTGCAAGACTGGCTTGAACTGGGCCTTAGCCAGCCGAGTGGCGGATCTGGGCCGTATTCCGGTCATACCCCAAATAGCGCCGCCAGCTCCAACCGCTCATCGACAGCACCTGACGCTCGAACACCGGCTCCAGGCCCCGAGGTCGGCCAAAACACAGGCTTCACAGATCCCTGCCGCTGGATCCTGTTCCACGGTTCCCGCAACCCCACCGCGGGGAGTATCAACCTGCTGACTTCGAACGGCTCAAGTTATGGCCGGCCAAGTTTGTCTACAGCGAACTCGTCGCCTGCTTAAGACATCCGGTGCCAACGCATCCTATGAAACCCACTGCGGGCCAACGTTCTCAACGAAGCTCCAGCTGTCTTCGGTGAGCGTGAAGCGTTGTGCTCCGCCGGCTCCGCAGCCGGCCCCGCACAACATCGATGTCGTCACTACCGCCTCTTTGCTCCCGCCTATCGGCTCTGCGAATAGCAGAACCGCCTCCACCTGCTCGTCATTGAGCGGTGGAGCGGTGTCGAACGGCACGAATGCGACTTCTTTCGGGGCGAGCGCGGCCTCGATTGCGACCCGCTCGTCCGTGGTTAGCTCGCGGGCACTCGCATCGACGCCGACAATCGAGCCATCGTCGTCGGCCCTTCCAACGACGGACACCACGCTTACGTTTTCGAAGACATCCTGGCCACCAAAGGTGTTGTCGACGAACACGCGATGAGAGGCAACGGCGCCAAACAAGTCATCGAGTGCATCGACGTCCTGGTCGCTCGCTGAGCCGCACGACGATGTAATGGCAACGATGAGCAGAGTTGCAAGAACGATACGACGGGCTTGCAGATTTCGCCGCGCCCTGCGGGTAACGGCGGTCTGGCGACTCTGAGGCCTGCGGGCACGGCTCACTCGTCCTCAGCCAAAGGAGGTCGTGAGCCAGAGGCCGGAATGGGCTCGATCTCTACGGGTTCGCCTTCGTCTTCCCGCCACGGCGCCGGTTCATCATGCGCAGTTGTCGCAGTATCGACGACAGTGGAGACATCAACTGTCGTGTCATCAATCGGGCCAGGGACTGCATCGAAGGTGATTTGCTCGCCCTCCTCTGTTGTGGCGATAGCGATGGCTTCGAACAGGCCAATCCTGTTGTTTTGTACTTGCACCTCGGGTCTCGCTACTAAGTACAGGACAACTTCGGTATTGCCCTGGACCTTGGCGAGGTCACGCACCCCGATGAAGTCGGCGGCTAGCTCGTCGTAGTTGACGAGCTTGTCGGCGAACTTGGGGTCGATGAGCACCACTGCAACCGAAATCCTGTCTCCTTCGGACAGGAAGATCGGGTTGTCGGGGCGTTGAGAAATCACTTCAACGATGACGGCTTGGGATGACGTCATAGCTAAGCCAGCGCCGTCACCTTCGGTAGGGCCAATGCCCTTTAGATCCGCGATTACGACGGCGTCACTGGACCGGGCGAGTTGACCCGTGGTTCTGAAGGATGCGCGGGCCAGATCGAGTCCCACCGTCTCATCGGAATTGCCACAGCTGCCAAGAAGGAGAAGCATCGATCCGAGTACTGCGAACACCACCATTGCTCGGGTCCGACGTCGCGTGCTTGACATTGGTCTGATCATGGTTCAGCTTCCTGCGTTGTGCCTGGTAGTGGCGCCTGTGACATCATCGGCGGTCGGCCCGCTCCACAAACACAAGTCGTACTTTCCAACCGCGTTCGAGGCCATAAGCCCGGCGCCGGCGCCGCATCCAGCAGTGCTGTTGTGGTGCAGACCATATGAGTGTCCAAGCTCGTGTATGGCTATTGCCTTTCGCCGGCCAGCAGATGCGACGTAGTACGTGGCGTTAGCTCCAAAAGAAAATGTCGGATCCTGCGTCCAATGGTTGGAGCCGCAGGTATAGCTCAGGCGCCCTCCGATGCTCGCGCCGAGGTTGGCCCAGGTCACCTTTAGATCTTGCTTGCTTGACCCCCACGTGACCACCGTGAAGTTGGGCACCATCGCAGCGTTCCACGATGAAGCCGCGTGTTCGACTTTCAAACGCTCGTCCGCGTCATAGAGCGAACCTCCCGTATTGAAGCCCAGACCTAGCCCGTCGTCATCGTTCTTAGGGTCATACCGACAGCCTGTGCCAATCGACGTCCATGCGTCAGAAACAGGGAGATATGCAGCTGTGACGCTAAGGAGCACCAACGCTGCGACTAGCAACCGCCGAGTTGTTCTATCCACGACACACCCGGCAACCATGATGCTCCGCCAGATTCGAGTATTCAGTGTAAGAATCCGTCATGCTTGTCCTTGATGTGGGGCGACGTGGGTTAATAATCAGCGCGAATCGTGGCCTGAATCTGCTGCCAGCTTGACCAATCGTTCAGTTACGTTTAGCTGTAGACCTGCAGTCTCACCGTACGGACAGCCGCTAGCCAAGTCAAGGAATACCTCAACGCTGCGATCTTGTTTTGCCCTGTCTACCGGTTGAGTTGGGTTACGTCTCAGCTCGGCGCCGACGGCACCGATAACACGGTCGAAGCCTTCGTTGTTGACCTGGACGAATGCGACACCAACCCCAGATGTTTGCCCGTCCCCACATGAGCGGCGCGGCGATAGGCCACTGGTTCGTCCGTCGCGGCGCCCACCTTCGGTCTGGTTTGAGACCCATTAGCTATGAACGCGAAGACGATGCGCCCTGGCCTAGATCGTAAACGACTCATGTTGGCACACCGCCTTGCCCTACTTGTTCCCGCCATGGTTATGGGCTGGTACCTCTGCAAGGCGGTCGTGTTTGGCGACGATTCAATCGGCGCTGCGGGCGACTGGTCTCTGTGCTTGGCTGGTGCAGCGACGTTGTACCCGCTTACGATGCTTGTTCTTCTGGTCGTCATGTCGTTCGTTCGCCCACCAGCCCAAACGTGGGTCACGCTTAGCCGCCGAGCGAGCAACACCGTTGCAATCTCAGGAGTTGCGTTCCTCGTGATGGGTTATCGCCACTTCACCTTTGGACAGTGGCTGACCAGCTTGGGCCTAATCGCCGGCTGGTTCGCTCTCGAACAACTAACCCGGTTCGCAGGACCAGCGCTCTCACCCGGCAGGTCTATTGAGAACAGCTCTAGGTTTGATCCCGGGGTACGACGAGGATTTGATTCAGAGTTCTGAGCCGGGGCACAGGAGATACTGGGCTATGGGCCACGGTTCGCCAGCCCCGTCGTATGCACATTCTGGTCGTGCCTGGAAGTGTTGCGTTTCGAGGACTCATTCGTGTGCGAACCTGATCAGAAGCAGCGGTTGGCTCATTTGCATAGTCGGATGTCATCGGCATCCCAGCGGCCGTCATCAGGTGACAAGTCGTTGGAATCATGCATGCCATTCAGGATCTGGAGCCAATCCTCGTCGCACCCCGAGCCTGACTTCCTGCTCCTTGGCGCCTTACGCGGTTTCTCCCGCTCTCTGCGGTGTTACTCAGTTGCTGGTAGTTCCATCAGCAGTGGTGTGGGGTTGTTGTAGCTGGCTGAGATGTAGACAGTGCCGTTCTCAAGAAGTGAGGCCGAGTGATGGGATCGTGCGTTCTTGTCGGCGACTTCGATGAGAACCCATTGGTCTGTCGGTGAATGGTAGAGAGCGCCGTTTGAGCGGGGCCCGGTGCCACCCCACAAGAAGAGGCCGTCGGGCGTAGCTGTGAGCGCCGGAAAGTGGCGTGTCGTTAGCGGAGGTGCCGGGTTGGTTTCCCAGGTGGGGGTCTCTTGAGAAGTCGGGACCATTGTCAAGGATCTTTGCGGGCGCGGGAGGCTGTGGTCTGTTGGTTGGCTGGTCGGGTTGACCCTGGGCTTGAGGGGGTTTGGGGGCGTGTTCCGCACGGCGTCTTACTGGTTTACGCGCGCTCGCCTATGGCGGCAGCTGGAAGTCTTGGCGTGCTCGTGTTGTGGTGGGGCACGGCGTCTTTCTCAGGACGTGCTCGCATTGCGTTGATGCATGCGGCACTTAGCAACGTCGACGTTGATCCGTGCCCCGGTTCGCCACCATGGCCGCGATCAAGATCGGGCTCGGCGTCGACTTTTGTTGAACGTTGGATCAGTTCTCCCTATTGTTGGGTTCTGGGTCGGGTACGTCGTTTCAGGTCGCGTTAGCGGCCTTGGCGGCCCGGCCCTTCTCGACAGCTTTGACCCACTGGTCAGGGTCGTAGGCGGTTTGGGTTCGCATCATTGCGAACGCCAAACGATGTGCTCGGTGGCCAACCGCGATCAATGCAACCAGGGGTGGCTTGCCTGTGGATCTGAGCCGCTTGTAATAGTCGGCGAAGTCGGGTTCGTGTTTGCGCACACCTCGGCCGAGGGTGATGATCGCGTAACGCAGTTCGACCGATCCTTCTCGGCTGATTGTTGGTCGCCCTGATCGTTTGCCTGATGACTCGTAACTGGTCGGCGATAGGCCTGAATATCGGTACGCGGCATCGACATTTCGGAACCGATGAGGATCACCCAACGCTGCGCCGTAGTAGGACGCAGTGGTGACCGCTACACCCGGGATCGTTGTGAGGATTCCTGCTGGTGTTGCCGGCAAGATCTCAGCGAGCTGGCGATCGCACTCGGCGATCTCAGCCTCGATTGCTTCAAGCAACGTCATATCTCGGGCCACGAACTGCTGAGCGGCATGCCGTTGCCCTTCCGGAACTGCAAGCGCCTCATGGGCGGCCTCAACGACCTGGGCGGCTTTGGGCGCCCACATCCGCACACCGCGATTCACGACGTACTCGCGTAGCCGTTTCGGGCCCAGTCGCACAATCCGCGCCGGGTCACAGATGTGGGTCAGGATGACCCGCAACGACGGCATATTCAGACCGTGGCTGTAACACGCCGTGAGATGCGGAAACGCTAGATCGACCTGGGCGTGAATCTGGCTAACCAGAACACCACGAGCCTCCACCTTGCGGCGGCGTTGACCAGCCCATGCCGCCTGCGTCGCCATCGCCACCGATCGCTGTGTCGGCGTGTGACCCAGCCCGTCAATCAACACTTCTGCGATTGCAAGGCAGTCCTGGACGTCGGTCTTGATATGTCGTTGACCAATCCGCCCTCGAGCATCTTTTACGACTGCCGGGTTCACCTCGACAACATCACGACCAGCACTGTCAAGGCGTGTCACCAGACCCCGGTGATAATGACCAGCGGCCTCAACACCAAACCGAACGTGACCAGCACCCACGAACTCGGCGTAAGCGTCGGCCTTCGCCAACAGCTGCTCAAATCCCGACTCATTCAGCTCGAACATGAAAGGGTCCACCACCACCTCATGGCAATGATCCGCCACCAACGCCATCGCTGAACGCTTGCCAACATCGACCGGAACCACCAGACAACGCTCCCGACCCAGACCCCGGATTCGGGTCATGTACTCGGCCTGACCTTTGCTCTTAACCAACATGATCTACCTCCCTATATGGAAGGCCCGATCATCACCCGAAGACCCCAGTTCTGTAGTACCAGTAACGGTGCCAAATCGGACATGAGAGCTTCTGCTAACGAGGGTTAGACGTTGTCGAGTGGGTGTCGTTGGCGTTTGATGACTTCTGTGATGTCGAATCGGTACTGGCCGTAGGGGTTAATTTTCTCAAACCGGGCGGGGCTGACGTGGGCGATGGTGTCGTCGTGGACGTTTCGGCCTTCGGCTCGTTCATCATCGATAGCGTCTTGGAGGTAGGTGGTGTTCGACAGGATGCAAGCGTTGGCGATCAGGGTGAGGCAGTGGGCTTGCATGGTTTGGTCTTCGTGGTGGCGGTGGCGCATTTTCTCGCCGTGGGCGAGGCGATGAAGTGGCGTAGGTCGTGGCTTCCTTCGCCTCGGTTGAGTTGTCGTCCAATGCGTCGACGGAATGCTTCGTCGCTGAACCAGCGGAGGTTATGCAGAGTGCGCATGAGTTTGCCGTACTCAAGCAGCGCCTTGGAAAGCGGATGTTGACGGGCGCCAGCTTGGAGGCGGGTGATGAGCAGTGCGGCCGAGACGGTGCCGCGTTTGAGTGATCCGCCGATGCGTAGGAGGTCGTCCCAGTGTTTGGCGATGATGCGGGTGTTCACTCGGTCTTGGAGGATGGGTCCTGCATTGGGCCACTTGGTGTAGTGGCTGGCGGGATGCGGTCTCCACATTCGCTGTCTGGTTGGCTTGGCGATCCTTGGAGAGAGCCGAAGGCCGACAAGATCGAAAAGCGCGAAGGTTGCCAGGGTTTGGCCATGGGTATCAATGGTGTGCTCGGTGATGTCGAGTTCGGTGGTGTTGCCGAGGATCTCGTCGAGGGTGAAAGTGGCGTCTCGTTCGGTTGAAACGATGACTTGGGTTCCGAAGGTGGTGTGTTGATCTGACACGTGGGTGTAGGTAGTGATGCCTTCGTCAACGAAGTACCGGGACAGCTTGCGTGCGGTGAGTGATTTGCCTTCCATTGGTAGCCGGAGTCCATCTGATGATGACAGGGTGCCGCCGCCCCAGATTTGGGCGAGCGGTAGGCGGTAGTGGGTGTTGACGATGGCGTTGTTGGCTTCTCGCAGCGTTTCTTCTCGGAGGTACCAGCGGGTGTACCAGTCAAGGGTGGTGACTCCTATGCCGGTGAGATCAGCCATTCGGGTGGTGCCGAAGTTGCAGGCCTGGGCAAGCAGGGCTGCGTAGAGGTTTCGTTGGTGCTCAAGCGGAGTCGCTCTTGGTGTGGCCTCGTTGGCGTGGATGAGGTGCTCGCTAAATCCGGTTGCTTGGTCAACTTCGATCAAGATGTCTGGCAGTGATCTCATCGGCAGCCGGTCGCCGAGGCGTTTGCGTTCTGGGTCGATGTGGTCCGGGAGAGTCTCGGCCGCGAGGGGGCTGAGTTTGAGTTCGCCATCGGGCCCGATCCGAATGGGGCCATCGCCGGTAGCCAAGAGTGGTTCAAGATCGTCCAGCAGCTGGCTGTATTCGGTGTCGATCTGGTTGAGGCGTTGAGCAAAGGTTGTGGGTTGGCTGGTGATAGCGAGGATCTCGGGGCGTGCGAGCTCCCAATCTTCAGGTGTGAGCAGAAATGTTGCTGGGTTGGCGTGACGTCGTGATCCTTTGACCCAGATCTCGCCGGACCTGAGACGGGCACGAAGGGCGTAGAGGACGCAGAGTTCCAGTAGTGCTTGAACCCGACAGCGTCGCCGGCCTCGCGTGTGTCGTTGAGGTATGGAAGCCAGCGGGTCGGCACGAACCCGGTTGGAACGTCGAATGGCACTCGGAGCCGGTTCGCAGCGTTCGCGTGTTGCAGGATCTGGACCGCATCGAGTGTTTCCGAAGGCGACACGCTGGCAGAGAACTCGAGCGCTGCCAGAATCTTTGCAGTGAACTGCCGCATGTAGGAAAACCGGGCCTCAATCATCTCGAGATGGCCTCCATCTCGCGGTAGCGCTCATCGTCGCCACGGACCGCGTTGGTGAGGCGGTCGTTGCCGAGGTCTCGGAGTTGGCGGCCGACCGATGCGTCGTCAAGGCCGCTGTTGACGATGACGGGCAGGATCTCGTCAAGTAGCATGAGTCGGTCCATATCAGCTGCCACGATTTCTGCTTTGCGCACCGCTACTTGGTGGCGTGTCCGGCTCTCGGTGGTGCCGAGCGCTCGGTCAAACAGGTGCACGATCTCATCGATCACAGCGCGATGGGTCTCCGCAGCGCTGGCCAGCAGAATCGGGTAGCGCCGCTCGACCGGCATCCTTCTTATCGCTCGCGGGGTCGAACGTCGGCCAAGGCTTGCTAGGTGCCGGGCTCGTTGAGGGGCGATGACCGTCAGGTCGAACCTGTTGACGTTGATTGATTCCAGCAGCTCGAGCTTGGCGATCTCTGCTGAGATCGCTGCCGGTGAAACAGTGTTTGCCTGGGTTTGGAGCCACAACAGCGGAGCGACGCCAAGCGCTTCGTCGGTTTCGACCAGGTTGTCCAGCGCTGCTCGCAATGTGGGGGTCAGTTGGCGTTGCACTCTGCGATGCAGTTCAGCGTCTGCCTCGATTCTCGCAGCGCCGATTGCCCGGTTCAGCCGATCAAGTCCGGGACGCACGATCCGCTCAGAATGAAGGAAATCAACCGCTGATCTGAACAATACGGCGGCACTGTCATGTTCTAAGGCGCGTTCAACCAGCCAATCACCGAGGCGCTTCCACTCGCCGACATCACAAACCTTCCAGTTGGCGTGGGCTAGTACTGATTCGACATGACGACGCCGGGTGCGCACATCGGCCCCGGTCCCATAGGCAGCGAACTGATCAGCGGTCGCATCGATCTGATGACACAACAACGCAACAACCTCTACCGGAGCATCCAGCAGTGGCACAGGGAACGTCCCGAGGTAGCGAAGAGCACCTAGCTGGGCCGCTAACCCAATCCGGTTCTCAGCGACCCGGTGTTTGCGAAGCCACCGCAAGTCTGTATCGCTGAGGTGAAAGAACGCGCTCAGATCACTACGCCCAATATCGGATGGCCAGGTTGTGAGCCGATCGATCTCCGCTTGTGACATCGTGCGAGGCGGCATCGCTCCTCCTACGCCGAACCTCAGACTGGTCTAGTCGACGACGACGACCGCCTCAACTGCGGCGTCGCGATCTGCTTCTGACGGCAGGCTGTATCGCCGGGTGGTGTCCAGTCGTTTGTGGCCCGCAATCTCAGCGACCAGCACTACATCGGCACCGGAGCGAACCAGATTGGTGACGCACGTATGGCGAAGAACATGAGCCGACAAAGCCAGTCCGGCGTCTTTGGCGATGCGGCGCACCACCAGATCGATGGCGCGAGCGGTCATCTGGCTCCCAGTTCGCGACAACCACCAGCCGTCAACGTCAGTGAGGTCTTGGCGGCGGATCTGGTCGGAGCGGTCGAGGGCCCATTCAGACATGGCCTCGCGGCAGACGCTGTTCAGAGGGACGTCGCGAAACGAATCGCCTTTCCCTGAACGAACCGTGACGCGCCCACGTCTGGCTGATAACGCCACATCCGGCTCACCCAGGGCTGCAAGTTCGGACAGCCTCAACCCGGCGTAGAAGAACACAAGAGCGATCGCACGGTCACGCGCCGACGGTGTCGCCTGCACTGCTCGCAAGAAGCGTCGCTGTTCATCCTCCTCAAGTGCTCGAGGTGCGACTTGAGCGAGATCCTCTCGGGGAACCTCAGGGCGAGACATGCCGAGAGAGCGATACAGGTTGTCGATCGATGCGAGTGCCTGGTTCACCGACGACGGCCTCCATCCCTTGGCCTTGACTGCACGCTTGTAGTCACGCACAGCCCAATCCCGCGTCGTTTGATCCGACAACGCCAACCCGCCATGCTCGCTCGTCGCCAACCAATTCACGAAGCCACTAACTTGAGCGAAGTACGCGGCACGCGAACGATCAGCCAATGGCTGCCTGGCAAGCCATTGCTCATAATCGGCCAACACCGGGCCCGGTTTCAGATGCCTGGACTTGGTTGCCCGTGGAGCCTTTGCCATAGCCAATCCCCTGTTAGTAGAAGCAGAATGCGGCAGCTAAAAACGTAGCAGAACCGTGTTAGTAGAACCCAACAACCGCACTACTTCTACTAACTATATTTAGAAGTAGCTTGCCTAATGGAAGGTACTACCGTACGTTGGACTCTCACTCTCAAAAGGCAAGCGATGGGCGCGGCAGTAGCAGTATGGGTTCGGAGCGCGACCATGAAGCGCCTCACGGTGCTGCTCGGGTGTTTCTTAGCAGGGATGTGCTTCACCCTCGTTTCAGGCGGTGCGGGAAGTCAGGCGGAGGCACAGACAATCGGGAACCCATTCCACGGCACCTATCCCGACAACGGCATGTTGTGGATGAGCAATTCCATTGTGGACCCGTACACACGGGGCTCCTTGACCGTCGGCACGAACGAATGCACGACTGCAAATAAGTACGGCCGAGCCACAAGGGATGTGATCGCAGGTATCGCGGCAAACTCAAAGGGTGGTCGCTATGTCAACGGGATACAGCACCAGATCTATTGCGTTGGGGTTTACCAGAAGGTACCGCCCTCAACCACCTATGTCCTCAATGGTCCAGCAAACGGTGTGTACGAGTATTTCAGCGGCGACATCCCCCTAGCGTCGGGCGCCGGACCTATCCAAGGAGACTTTCTTGGCTCGTCAATCCCATGGGATCTCTTTCTCTGGTGGACGGACACGGATCCAAATAGTGGGGGTCTTAATCATCACGTCCAAGCCAAGGCGCCGTTCTGCGGTATTTACGGATACGACTACCCGTGCGGATTTCGCGATGTGATGCAGCTGAGTCGCACCCGATACGCTAATCGAACTGAACCAGAGACTCAGCAGCTTATGGTCCACGAGCTGCTGCACCCGCAAGGTCTACATGACTGCGATACAGGCATCTCCAATATCAACTGGTCACCTCCGTCGCCTACCGTTGTTCCCTCTGTGCTCGGCAATAGCATTTGCGGGACGTGGGTCGGCCGCAATAACCCACTGGCTGGATGGCCGTTGCTTGACCGCCAGCTCATCGACAAGATCTATGGGCCAGCCCCTCCTCAACCTCCCGGATGCGTCAACGGTCTCATCCTTTGGGACAGCCAAACCAACGAGATGTCGCCAGCCGCCGCGCCTGGCGTCTCATCAAACCTCACATTCACGAACTGGAACAACCGAGCTGAATACGTAGGGCGATGGCCAGGCTGTGCCGGAGCAGTCTATGACGTGGCCTTCAGCACCACGGCCGGGTTCGGCCGACAACTTGTTCCCAAACCGTACGCGTTCTCTTGGAGTCTGATCGGGACTCCAAATGCTGTGTCCGGCTTCCAGACATTCAACTAGGCGAAGGACTCACAATGAAGAGCAAATTCGTGATGACAGCTATGGCGGCCGTGCTTCTTGTGGCAGGGGCGGTCGTCGGATCCGAAATCAATGGCGCGAACGCCGCATCGCCATTCGCAACCTGCAGTGAAGTTGTAGCCGCCTTGGCCGAAAAGCCGGAGGGCGCCCTTACACAGTTGGTCACTACCGAGGAAACCGTAGAGCTGGTTTTCAACATCCCAGCTGGCAACAACGGAAACGGCAACAACGGAAACAACGGCGATGGCAACAACGGCAACGGCAATAACGGCGATGGCAACAACGGCAACGGCAACGGCAATAACGGCGATGGCAACAACGGCAACGGCAACGGCAATAACGGCGATGGGAATAACGGCGTAAGACGCCAGTTTCGCGGGATGTTGCCGCTGAACGGCCACGGGTGCCAGGACCCTGCGCTCGTGTCAGTGATTCGTTCTGCTCGGCTCGTGCAAGAAGGCATGGATCGTTCAAACTGCATCAACCTTCGCGAGACGACCGAGTCAGCTATCACACGGCGCGAGACGCCCGACCAAAACGAAGTCTTCTTCTTGCCGAAGGCTCATGCATTCGAGGATTGGAACGAGTCAGAGCCACCACCTGGGGCCCCGATCGTATTCGACATTGCTCTCGCAGAGGCTGTGTTACTGGAGCACTGCGCTGGAGCGGAATAGCCCAATGTGCTCGAACTGGTCAGCGCGCCGAGTGGCGATCATGTTGGTCGCCTTGGCGGTGCTACTGCTTGTTGGCTGTGCAACATCGGAGGGTTCCGAAATAGAGGTCGGTGCTACCGAGCGGACAAGTTCCAATGTCTTAGCCACCCCCGGCTCAACGCTCGCTCCACTGGCCGCTGCGCTTGAGAGCGATACGGATCCTCCGGCTTCTGCGGCTCAGCCCGTGGCACCTGGAGAAGTCGAGTCGCCGACCTGGACGCTTGACTGGAAGCCAACAGGCGCAGCGCTAGGTGTCGGGTTCTACGGTGCGCATAGCCCAGCCTCGGGCTGCGATCCAATGCCCTCGACCCAGGTTCGAACGCTTGACGAAGCGTTGGAGTGGCGCGTGGTAGGCGAAGTCCCGGGCTCGGAGGTCGCGGGCATCGACTTCCGATCCCCAAACGTCGGTTATGTCATCAGTGGATGCGGCGATCGGTTCTTCGTCAACGCAGCGACCTTCATAGAGGACCGGCTGATGCTGGTCGGCACTGCGTCTGAGTTGGCTTCAGTTCCCTCCGCTTTCGGCTGGCATACTGCGGTCGACGTCCGAATCGGCGACGAGATCTTTAGTACGGTTACCGGTGTGCTGAGCGCTGCCACCGGCACCGTTCTCAGTCGAGGTCAGCCGCTCGGGGTGTCGGCGGACGGACAGTTCAGATACTTCCGGTCGAGCAAGACGCCCTACTGTGAGACCGTTCCTCCTGCACGTCACGATGAAAAATTGAACGCCGTTGAATCAGTTGACGACTCCGGGGCACCTCCCGCCTCATTTTTCGCTGCCGACGGGGCCAATCGGATCGTATTTGGCCCTGACGGACTCGTTGCATGGATAACCGACCAACAGCCATGTGCGTCCGCCCTATTCGGAGTTAGCCGCATCAATTCTGATTCAGGCCTTCCAGATGAACAAACAATAGCTTGGGAGCGGTTCCTTGGACCCGAGTTTGGCTGGACGGTGGAAGACGAGTACGGATATAGGACCGTCCCAGATGGATTTGTTTTCACCGACGACGGTGCGATTTGGGCGTGGCAACTGCACCCCGACGGCTCTATCACCTCACAGACACGGACCCTCGAGGAACTTCAAGCGGCGTTGCCGCCAGGAGGCGGCTGATCTAAGCCTCAATGCACCGATCGTATTTTTGGGTGGCCGGGTTTTAGCGTGTCTGATGGCAAGCCGTTGAGGTCGGCCCGATATGGGGCCAGGTGGCTACCAGCCCCGGAATCCCTTTGCTCCATTGTTCGGCCAAGGCTCACGATGCCAAACGATCCACAGGGATTTCCGGGTCAGCTGGTTATTTCTGAAATTTGCGACAGGAATTCTTCGTCTAACGAGGCTGGGTCGTGGGACTGTCAGGCGAATGGTGTAACGGGTCTGGCCGGTTACGTGTTCGTGGGTGGGTGTGATTCTAGAACAGTCTCCCTTCGAAGGTGATGGCGAAGGCGTTGAGTGCTGGTTTCCATCGGTTCATCCAGCGTTCTTGGCCGGTGCCTTTGGGGTCCAAGGATCTGACGACGAGGTAGAGGCATTTCATGGCTGCTTGCTCGTTGGGGAAGTGGCCTCTGGCCCTGGTGGCTCTTCGGAATCTTGCGTTCAAACTCTCTATTGCGTTTGTGCTGTAGATGACTCGGCGTATGTCTGGTTTGTAGTCGAGGAACGGGATGAATTCTTCCCACGCGGCGTCCCAGAGAACCCGGATCGCTGGATACTTTTCGCCCCAGATCTCATCGAACTCATCGAGGCGTTTGAGGGCGTCGGCTTCGTTGACGGCGGTGTAGACCGGGCGCAGGTCTTTGGCCATCTTGTCCCAGTCGGTTCGGCTGGCGA
>ENA-ORXT01003198-ORXT01003198.1-marine-metagenome-genome-assembly--contig:-NODE-3198-length-18370-cov-14.254086_pt1 | contig 18370 bp, 26 predicted proteins | sample MGYA00237868_ERZ511482 | MGnify/ENA metagenome assembly ERZ511482 | reverse complement strand
GGCTATGATTCACGCACACGTTGACAGCAGATGAATCGATCTACGTACTCAGCGCCTAGGGTGCTACACAGCCGATTAGTAAAAGTTGACATGAAGGAGGGTCTGGGAGCAGAACTCTCAGCGCGACTGATCCGCAAGGGGTATGGCAACGAGGCAGTCAGAGCGGCCGCACAGCGCCGAACCACCTGGCTGGTCAATTTGAAGTGGGCAACGAAAGCTCCTGTCTGCCCGGGCAATTAGTCATAAACACAACCAAAACGTTTGTCGTTTGGTTTGGTTCGTTTCTTGAAATCAACCTGATTCATCGAGCCATCTGTAGATTCAACATGAACTTACAACCCTGGAGGCACACGGCGAGGCCCGCCTGAGCGTGTGTTGTCGTCAGAGAGCGTCTGGGGCTCAGGGTGCGCCACCATGCTTCAACAAAAACAACGATGCCAGCCTCGGCAGAGGTGAGAAAATCTGGACAATAAAGCCGCGGACATCATGTCATGTGAAGTGGTGTTTGATTTGTGCTGCCGTGGACTGACGATCAGTCCACGTCAGCACCAAACAAACACCACTCCTGTGCAGGGTTCCAGACGTTTCGAGTGTTGCGCTCCACGGGTGGATAGGGACAGCCGACGGACGAGAGCGTCATTACGGTGCACGATGAGACACCCAGCCAAGCAACCGACGTCAGTCGACGTCAGCACAAACGTTGTGTGGCCTCACTGCGTAACAGCTAAGCTTGGTCCCGCCCCTGAGCCCCACACGCTCTCTGACGACAACACACGCTCAGGCGGGCCTCGCCGTGTGCCTCAGACTGAGGTCAGTCTGAGGCACTGAGCTCGGCCCGAACTCGGCCTGAGCACTGTCCGACGCGGGTGGTGACCCCGACTACAAGAGCGCCGCCCGGTCACGCACACAGGTCGCAACCCACAGCGCCTCACGCTCGATGGGCTCACCTGATCCTCATCTTGCCTTCGACACCACTCCAACACACTTCTCTTGACGCCGCTTCAAAATCCTCGCCTTGGGTCCACAACCGCTGGGGACTTTGCAGCATCTCTTCCATTCAACTCCCTGTCACACGCGTCTCCTGCGTCTCGCTGTAGCCGGCTACCTGTGCTCCTCGCGCGTGGCAGTGAACACAGTGCTGCTCCACCAGAAAAGGCGGCAGTATGTGCTCCAAAGCCCCCTTCTCGTATTGTTGCGGGCACACTGGCGAGGAAGTTGTCAGGTGTGACAACCCTGATCCCGCCAACAAACCTGAATGCGCCAATCCGCCGTTGCGTGAGGGCCGAGTCAATGCCCGGAGGAAGTGCCCCGATTGTAGTTGACGTCGTCCCGTCTCTATGGCCGCTCGACGCAAGGAGCGTGCTGCACAAAGAGCGCTGCTCTAATGAATGGGCACTATGAGTCGGCGCCATGTTGCTTGATCAAAGTTGGTTGGCCTTGTCATTCGTGTGCACTTGCTCCTTTTGAGTGAGTAAATATAACACGTGCGTGCACACTCATTCATTGGGGAGGGCCTCGCAGCAATGAGCAGCCTCGGAGATTTGAAACTTAGTGGACGACGCGAGCTGCTACGCGCGACGCAAACAGTGAGACGAGCAATGCTCCAACCACGTGGCTCGGATGCACACCGGCCGATATGCAGCCGTTCTGCGATAAATCCCGCACTCCAACAGTTGCAAAAGAGTTCCAAATCGGCCTCTGCGGGGTCGTAGAGGCCGATTTGGAACTCTTTTGCAACAGTTGGAGTGCGGGGTTTTTGGGAGAACGGCTGTATGATACCCGCAGCGTACGCTCGTTTCGCGCTGCGGGCATACTGAGGGATCCTCGAATTTATGCTGTCATACAGAAACGGGGACCGAGAGGCGGCCATCTGCCACAGGGCAGCGTAGGGGACCAGCTGGTCTTTCGGACAAGGCTGAGGGGTGTGGGGCGATGCCAAAGAAGGGGGAAGACGTGGCCCGACTCGACTGTGGCGTCGCTTTCGACTGCAGCCAGTAGGAGCCGACGGACTCGAACGTCCATCAAACCAGTCAAATTGGAATTGATTGTTTCCAAGTTCGCACTTGAAATCGTTCCACAAGACCAGCACGCGGCAAGGTCGATGTGATCACATGAAGCAACGTCGGAAAGTTCTTTTCCGACGTTGCTTCGTGTGATCACATGTGATCACATTGTTTCGTGTTGCAGCCAATAGCTGGCCGCCCCACATCGTCACATGAACCGTCACACGAACGAAGCCGCAGCTAAGAAAGGGCCTCAGAGAGGCCGATTTCGCCGATGTCATGACATAGGGACTGGGGTGTTTTACGGTTCGCCGGTTAGTCGGTGCACAAGGTCAGTCTGCCGTACATGTCAAACATCGAATTCGCACTATTCCAACAGAAACATCCGCAGAGCAGAACGTACCGGTTTGATAGCTTTAAATGTGGACTAGGGGGTTTGACAGTGGGATGTTTCACCGGTCGCCCGTTGGTCGGTGCATACGGTCGGTCGGACGCTCAAGTCAAACATCAAATGCGCCCTATTCCAACAGAAACAGCCACAGAGCAGAACGTACCGGTTCAAGCGCGTAAAATATGGACGTACATGGCGGACAAAAAGCCACCGGGTGGCAATGGGCACCTCGCTGATCGACGTGGCATTCATGAACACAGTGCAAATAGAAGTATGACAGCTTACCTCATCCGAACGCCTGATTGGCGCCGACCGTTCTCACCGACCGACTGTTCCCGCCGAGCAAATGAATATATGAGGGATCTTCACAGTAGGCGGTTTCACTGTTTTTTCGTTCGCGCAGGCACATTGTGGCACGGGCGTTCCGCTGTTCGCATATCAAGAGACACCCTTATTTTAGTTCAATATTGATTTTGATGCTTACACGGACTGGAAAGGAGGACTCGGACCCAATATCACAGTATTGCTGACCCCCGAATCTTGTCCTGGGGGTAGGGTTGTGCATCACGCCCCTTTTTGGGTGGCGGGGTGGGCGATACACGCCTAATCACGCCCTTCTGCACGCCCCCAACATTAGCGCGCCCCTCTTCACGCCCTTAATGTAGCCCCCATGTTTTGACTCTTACTTGATAGGCGATTCAAAGTACCCAATATTCTTGCAATTTGGATGCTTCAAAGGACCTCAAAAATGCCAGAAACACACGATACACTCTCTTGGCCTCTGCCACTCTTCGTCAAAGATGCATTGCAGCATCACGGGACGACGGCTCGCCTAGCCTTCACCGGCTGCCCCACCGCCCGCAGTCCCACCCATTTCACCGCGCACAAAGACAGAGCAGATGGTCATCAAATCATTCTCGGTCATGACCGCGGGGGCGTCCTCGTCGCCGGGACGACCAACGTCCTGTCCAGGGACGCCGGCGCCAGCCGTGGCGCATCGGGCGACCTCCTCGTTCAGGAGGCGCGTAGCTCGCCGCCGGCGCCCCCTCCATCACTGCCGTCGGCCTGGTCGTGGCTGGCGCGCGATGCGTCGCATTCAACGTCCTCATTGGCGCCCGTGTCGAGGAGCCCCTCTGCGTCCTCCCTGGCTGATGACAGCAGGTGGCCGTTGCTGTGCCCATCCCGCACAGATGGCGCCCGCGCATCATGGCGTCGAGCACCTTGTTTGTGGGCACACGACGGAAAAATTGTCCCCACGCCTCATAGCGTCGAGCACCTTGTTTGTGGACGCTCGACGGAGCAGTAAGACACCGCGCCCTGAAAAAGTAACGAAGGTGGCACGGAACTGCACCGAAAAATATTCGGTGGACTGGCGCACCAAGAGCGCATTTGAAATTATGTACTTTTTTTTCAAGCACGCCCCAATCACGCCCCTAAAATTCTGGGCGTGCAGGGCGTGACACGCCCAAAACACGTGAAATTGCACGCCCCAGGCGTGCAATTTAGCACGCCCCGGCCGTGTTGCACAACCCTACGCGTCTGGAACTCGAAGTCGTATCAAATTTGTAATTGTGCACCCCCTCACGCGATTGAAAAATTGAAATGGCCCCAGCTGCCCCTTTCTCGGTCAAAATGGCAGCCATTGGAAGTGAACCGAGAACGCCTCGCCGTGGTACGCCGTGAGAATGCATAGCAGTAACGGAGGCTACAAAATGCGCAGGGGTGCCATATAAGCGGATAGTGACTGTATCTTTCAGCCGATACAGTACTGTACTGTATCATAGCGCGGCCGCAGCCACAAGGGATAGGCACGTGCCAAGCACGCGCCTGCTCCGGGTGCATCTCTCAGGTGTTGCGCTGCGCACCGTGGATGCCACACCCGCGCAGCAAACACTGTTGGTTCTCGCGGCGGCGCTCGGCTTTTGTCCACCGCGGACGGCTTCGGTCGAGGGCTGACCTGGGCATAACCAGCGCTACTCACGTCGACTATCCCCCGGATACGTTCTTCACCACGAGCCTCGCTTGACGGATCCAGGCAGTACAGTACAAGGGGAACCCTGTTGTGCCGCAGGGAGGCAAGACAGAAACGGAGGAGGGGTGGGGACCGTGGTCCCCACCCCGCTTGGATGGTATCCATCCAAGCATGACCAACCGTTTCTGTGAGTGACTGTCGGATCGTCGCGTCTGTGCCCGCACACACACGGTGCCATAGAGGAGCCAGTCAATAACGAGAAAGAGGGAGCGAGCCGGGCAGCGAGGGCTGACCCACCCCTGGTTAGGGTGCCCCTCGCGCCTGACCTCATCCCTGGCTGTGGGCCATCGAACGAGCCGCCGCCGTTACCGAACTGATTCACTGCTGCCCCTGGCCTTCTTGGCCAACAGTGAGAGCGTACCGCCTTTTTATACAGGCCTTCTGGGGTTGCTGCTGAAGTCGCCAGCCCGTCCAAAGAGGGAGCGAGCACCTGGCAGGATTCTGGCGAGGAAGTGTCCAATGCGGACGACCGCGGGCCACACGTCAAGAGAATCGGGGGTGCTGGCATTCTGTTTTGCCAGCCCCGATTTCTGTCGACTGGGCCTGGATTCTGTGCGACCGAGGTCAGATCCTCATCTGGCAGCCCTTGCAACCGCAACCGCAGCTGGGAGAAACACTGCAAGGAGGACGCCAAAGAGGCCCCCCTGTGCCGCGCGAATGCACAGTGCGGAATAGGTACGCACCCCACCCTAGAGTCCACCGCACAGCGCGCCACTCGACGTGGCCCGTCGCGGGTTGCTGGCCAAGCACCTCCCCGCCGACCGCACACACACATCCCAATCGAACACGGTTCTGCTTCGGCAATGGGCAGCAAGAAGTGGAGGGCGTCGTCTCCCAAGCACCCGTTCGGGCGAGGCAGCGCTCGCACGAAGGTCCAGGGGCACTCGGCCGCCAATGGGCTGGGCGAATGTGGCTTCTCGCGCCCTTTTCTGCCGCTCGAATAGGCGTGGCCAGGCAATCGACAACCGTCGGGTGACTCGCCACGGGCGAGTGGCGGGGCGCGGCTCGCAGGGGCTCGTCGCGACTGCCCGACTGGCGGACCCCGCTGTTGCGGCCAACATCATGTCGATTTTTCCTCCGCAGCGCTGCCCCTCGGGGGCCCCCGAGGGTAGCTGGGGTGGAGGGAGATCCGTGGTGGAGGGGCGGGAGGACGCGAGCCAGCCGCGGAGCTGACCCCCTCCCGCGCAGGACGCCTCGCTATTTACGCTCGGCACCGCGCGTCTCCAACGTTAGCAGCCTCACGGGCGGCCGCAGCCGCTGGTATCTCCCTACGCCTCGCTCTCGGCCGCATGCCCCATCGGACATTGTTGCTCTGTTTTTACAGGGTGAAGAGGCTGTGCCGCGTCCCGCGCATCCACCCACTCCCAGCCCCTCCGACGGCCATGTGCATCTGGTCAGAGGAGGGCCGACGTGCCTGGCACGGGGAATCGGTGGTCCAATAGTGCGGGAGACAGCACACACACGCGTGCGTGGCACTTTTCTGTTTTTCTTGTTACTTTTGCCTTGCTGGCCGTTTGTACCTCAGTGACGGGGCCTGACGGGGCCGTGTGCCAAACCATCAGGCCGACGAGGCGAGCTCCTATTTGATCCACGTGTGCCGGGACCCCCCTCCTGTCGCCGCTGTGGGCGCATGTCGGCGCGTCTCTCAGCGGAACGTAGGCGCGCGGCACGCCCAGGCGGCAACAGCGGCGGCGGTGCCCCCCGTGTCTCGCCCCACCCGTCAGCTTGTCCTTGCTGGGTGGGGGAGCCGCGGCGGCCGTGGCTGCACGGGTCGCGCGAATGCACAAACCCGCACCGCTGGCTCTTTTGGCCGGCAGACCGCGTGGGCGGGGGCCCCCTCCCAGCTCCTCCGCACGTGGCGCAACTCACTCGCGCCCGTGGCACGCGCGCAACAGTGGGCCGGGGTTTTCCCTATATCAGACACCTCACAAATCTGCCGCTGCTCCCTGCACGGCGACGCACGGCCCCCACCGCCACAGCTCGACGTCGACGGCGCGCGCGCGCGGGCAGTCACGGTCGCGACCGCGGGGCGCCCATGGACCTGTCCCGGTTGCTATCTGACGACAAACAAGACGGCCGCCGTGGGGACGGTGCGGGCACGCCGCCACGCCTACCCGCCGTGTCGGCGCCGCTCTTTGTCCCGCCCTCGATAGCGTACCCGCCCGCCGCGTCGCCGCTCCGCGCGTCGCCGGTGCCCCTGTCGGTGCCACAGGTGGCGGGTTTGCCGACGCAGGCGTCTGTTCCGCGGCCGCTCCGCGTCGCGTCTGGTCTCGGCGCAGTGGCGCGCGGTTGGGGGTCGCCCTTGGGGGGCGACCGCCCGTTTGGGACCCCGTCCTCAGGACCGTCCGACGGCGACCGCCGCCCGCCCGGAACGGCCGTGACGCCACCCGGTACGGCGGGAGTGCTCGTCGATCGCAAGCCGTCGCTGCCGTCGCTCCACCAGCTGGGGATTGGGAACGAACCGCCTTTTTCCTCATCCCGCCCTGGGTCCGTGTGGACGCCCCCGCTGGCGCGGGCGGCCGACACCGCCGCTGCCACGGACTCTGCTCACGTCGCTGTCGCCGACACCGCACCTTTCGCGGTCCCTGCGGCGGCGACCGGCCGCTGCATGGCGGCAACAGCGGGGGCGGCAGACGGCGGCGAGCGGGTGCGGCTTCCGCCGGCAGGGTCGACGGTAGTGCCACACGCCCGGCAGCAGCCGATGCCGGTGCAGGCCACGGCGGCGGCGGGGTGCGACGATCGGCAGGGTGCGTCCTTGCCGGGCTTTGCGGCGCTCGCGTCGGCACTCGGCGTCGCGGGGGCTGACGGGAGCGGCGCGCGCGCGCCGGCGGGCTTTGCCGCCACTGGCGGTGGGGGCGCCCGCGGGGCCACCGCCGCCGACTCTGCCACCTTGTGGCCCCGTCGCGCGCCCTATGACCATGGGAGCGTGGTTGGTGGCAGCGGTCTGGTGCGTGCGGCGCCGCCGCTGGCCGCCGCCGGCTTCCCTGGGTGGGGCTGGGGCGCCCCCCACGGCGCCGCCCCTGCCGTCGAATGGCGCGGAGGCGGCGGCGCCTCCAGCGCCGCCTACGGCCACCGCTCCTCGCGGTCAGACGAGGCCCCCGCCAGCAGCCATAGAGGCTGGGTGGCGCCGCCTCCGCGCGGCAGCCGCAGCGCCCACACCCTCACCGACCGCCTGCGGGTTGGCGCCACTATTGACAAGCGGCGCGGGGAGGGCGGTCACGTGCCCCCTCACCGGGCTGGCGGCGGTGACGGCGGCGCCGCGCGGGCGGGGGGTGCCTCCGCCAAACCCTTTGAGTGCACCGAGTGTGGTCGTAAATTTGGCCAAAAAGGCTCCCTCCACCGCCACTTCAATGCGGTGCACCTGCACCTGCGGCCGCACGAGTGCCCGACGTGTGACAAGGGTACGTTTGGGGGTGCTATATTTGTTTGGTGAGGGGACGGGGAGGGCGCTGCAGCCCGTGGTGGGTGGTGTGGTGCGCTCGCTCAGTGCTGCAAGCGCACGCATGTTTGTTGGACCCGTTGCTCGGATGCGCAGGCCTGGAACTGACGTGCCTGTGGATTCGTTTTTGTTGTGCCTGCTGTGCGTCATTTGTGCCGTGATGCGCCTTTACGGGTGGCCCTGACGAACGTGGGGACACCGTAGCGTTTGCCACCAAGTGGACGCTCTTCATACACGATCGTAACGTGCATCAAAAGTGCAAGCCCCATGCCTGCAGGGTGTGCAACAAGATGTTTGGGGAGCTGTACAACCGAAACAAGGTACGCTCGACTTTGCTCATGGGCGCCCGCGCGAATGCTTCTCGCGTGGGCCTGTGGTGCTGTGGTCCCTCTCCGCGCCAACGCGGGCGTGCAAGGCAGCGGGAGAGGTCAAAACAGTGTCCATATCTAACCTTTCCTCAATGACTCTCGTTTGGCTGGCGTATACTTGCTGGGGTGTGTCTTGTGTGCATTTTTTCGCGCGCAGCACGAGGGGAACCTGCACCCAGAATTCGACCCCAACGCGTACGAACGTGGGTTGTATGACCTCAGCGGCGGTGGGGGGGGCTTTGGCAGCGGCGGCAACAACGGCGGGCCGTACGGTGGCGTTGCAATTGGCGTCGGCTCTTTTGGCGGCACTGGCCGTGGGGTGCCCGCGCCCGCGTTGGCTCTCCCGGATCCGTACCCTGTGGCTGGCGGTGCACGGTGGGCGTAAGCGCAGGCGCAGATGGCAGCGGGGGCGTGGGATGAGCCTATCAAAACTTGTGAGGTGTGGCCTGTTGTCCGGGATCATGGGACGCGGTGGCCGGAGGAGACGCGCGCCGGAGGCCCCGAGCCCCGCCTCTACCGACCCATTTTGCCGCAGTCCGGCCCGCCGCCACCGCTGCTGTGAAGCGAGAGGTCGTGGAGTGGATGCGTTGGTTTCCGTCGTCGTCAGCTTCAGCTCGTTTTACCTCGCCGAGGGTGGGGGGGGGAGGGGTCGCAGAATGCACTCGTTTTTCTTTGAGGGGGGGCGCCTCGCCATTCAGCGCATAGGGGGAGCGGCGGGGGTGGGATCTGTGATTGGGGGGAGGAGGAGGTACTGAAGAGAACACAGATGCAGCGGGCGCACAGACAGCAGAGAACCCATGGAACTGGTTGTAGCTGTTATTGAAAACGCTACACCAAAGGCGTTGACTGGCACCGCTGGGCTCGCTCTTAACCTCCCTGACGGCCAGGAAACGCAGCAGGCTCGGGTAGGAGGCCGGGTTTCGCGTGTGTCCCTCCCGTCCGTGGATCGCGGTCGGTCCGCGGTCGGTCCGCTGCCCACTGTGGGTGGCACGCGCTGTCAAATTGCGTGATGGCGGGTCCACCTCCCCACCCCGCCACGCCGCGCCACGCCGCGCGGCGCCACTCTCAGACCATCGGGCATAGCTGGTGCGGTGTGTCCCGCAAGCTCTTGTTGCATTCTTACCACCACCATGGACCCGCCCGACCGCCAACAAAGACAAAGGCGCACGAAGCGGTGGGCATGGCCAGCAGCGGGGGGCGGTTTAGGAGTTGGCGGCGGCGGGGAGCCCCCCGAATTCGACGCCTCCGGAACGGGGATGGGGTCAGCACAACGAGCCTGGTCTACTTCCACCTGTGCGGAAAGGCGCGCCCCTTTGCGAGGGGATCTCTCCCGTCAAACCAGTTGCAAGGGGGGGTGAGCGCAGGCCCTGAACTGTCGCTGCGTGGCCGCCGTGAGAGTGCGCCTCTCTGTTCGCGGCGGATGCTTCGAAGCCTCAACCCGCGGGCGCCTGTACCGTGCATAAACAAGTGGTCGGCCAGAGCCCCCGTCCCTCCGCAAGGAGGACCCGCCGGCAACACCCACAGCACCAGGATGGGTTGAGTCGCCAGTCAGACATGCCTCGGCTGGAGAGTGTGGCACAAGTCATCAGCACGGACTGCCGCGTAGACACGAAAGGCTTTCCGGGAGGCAGACCGCGGCGGCTGCAGCGTCACATCGTCGCGGCGCACCTGCAGACAGTTGCCCAGAAGTTCGAAAGCAGCCGCGTTTGACTGCATACAGTACGAGTCATTCTACACCACGCCGAACGGCTGAAAGTTCGAATGTTCGGACGTTTGGACGTTCGGGGAAATGCACAGGCCTTGAAATGTGTCAATAATTGCAAGATGGTTTTCTGAGGGCAAGGCATCCTGACCACAGAAGCTCAGTTTTCTCCAAGAGTCAAATGAAAATTGCGCTCTTGCACTTTCCTCTCAATTGGGCTCTCATCCACAGTACGCCTGCCCACAGCGCCAACCACCGCCCGCGCCAACACAGAGCAGACGCGGTGCAGTAACAACCAAGAATACTGTGCGCTCGTTCTGCACTACGTTGTCCATGGTCCGCGAATCGTACGGGTCGGAGATGGGGGGCGGTAGGCTGGGAGGCAGGGCGGGTGCAGGTCTCCCTGTGCAGCTCTCGGGTACGCGGTGCAGTAGGTGGGGAGCAAGTACTGCACGCCGTGCGGCACGGCGTTACAAACACCAAGGTGGACGCGTGATGAGCGCCGGTGGCGACCGCCGCCGTCGAGCTGTTTGGACCACGAACTCGGACGTCGGTATGGAGCTCTCCCAGGTGCGAAAACGTGGCATGAAGCGCCAAGAACTATCAATTGAAGGGGCCCCAAGGCTGGAAAACCGTTTGGACCTGATTTAGGGCCGCGAACGGTCTCGAACGCCGCGGCTGACATGCTTGGCCAATGGGATGTCCATAGATATCGCCGTTCGGCGTTCGGACGTTCGGGGCGTGCGGTCTGGTGTAGAGCAGGGGTCGTGAAGCGTACCCAACTAAAAAAACAGTCTGCGTATTCGGTATGACCCATGCCAGCGTCGGCAAATGTGGAGCGCGAAAGTTCAGGTTCAAACGTACCGAGCGTAGTGGCGAATCTGCGTTCTGACCGGGTACCAGAGAAAGTTAATGTATGAACATTTATTGTACTTTTACATCAACAATCCAAATGAAAAGCGTCACAAAATGTGATTGGCTCTCAGATAAGGCCCATTACAGTGCGTTCTCGTTATAAGAGAATCGTTTACAAAAGAAATTCCAGGCACGTGCGTGCAATACCCTGGCCTTCAGGGCGGTGGCGCGCTTGGCGACGCATCGACACCGGGCACGCCGGCCGGCTCCATAGCCGCGAGCGCGCACGGGGGCACGTACAGCCACGTTGCCGTGGCGGGGAGAACGTGGGTCGGGAAAAGGGGAGCCGCCACCGTCACCGCAGCGGATGCGGCCCGCCGGCGTCGCGCGACACCCACAGGAGAGGCCGTCACTCCGCAGCGAAGCGCACCTGCGCTCGGCGGGCAGGGCGGCCGACATGGCGCACGGGCGGGCGGGTGGGACTGATCGCCGCGCGACGGGGCGCCTCTAAGCGCGCCACTAGATGGCGTCAGCAACCGCCGAAGCGCCGCTGCAACAGAAGAAGGCGCGCAGGCACGATCACCCGCGGGTCGTCGTGGTCGCGTCGAACCCCGGAAGTCGCTGCGCGCGGTCGCCGCACGCAACTCGAGGCGGTGGGGCGGGGCAGAGGGGAAGGCGTCGTCGGGTCCCTGTGACCCTTGTGACAGCACAGTCCTTCTCAGCCACGTAACTCTATTCTCTTTTTAGGGTCATCGCGACCCTTCTAACGCTGACACGCCCTCAGATCCCTGAGGACACGAATGCAGACTGCCACTTCTGAAACGGAGATCAAGTCCCGCTATCTAAGTATATGTGTGCATCACTACACTCAGAGAGCACCCTGTCCTAAAGGCCAGGAAACACAGTGGTATTCCAACATGGTAAGGATCCCATAATCGCATTCTACAGCCCAGTAGGGACTGACACTGTTCCAACGTGGCGTCTGAGGGCTGTAAACGTGCGCAGAGCAACTCCTCTCCGCCTGCTGAAGGGAGCTATGTAGCTGTAATTGCAGCAACAGTTGCGAGAGCCTCTGGAATAGGTTTGTATCCAAACAGCCGTACGATCTGTGACGCACGCTTGAGAGCTGACGCACATGGCGACAGTGCCTCTACGTTGGCCCACACCAGGTCAAAGCGTTGCAGACAATAGAAGCGTACTTTTATGGTACACCAGCGCCCCGTGGGGGCCCCCTCCGAGCGCCATTTGTGCCTCGCCCCGGGCCTCTTCCCACACTCCGTGCCAACGGTTGTCCTCGTCCTGATTTCCAGCTATAGCCCGATGCGTCGACCTCGACGTGCAGGTTCTACAGCTCCTTGGCCTACACGACGCGGCCAACCTTCAACTTTCCTCCGTGGAGCTGATTGCTCTTCTTGGTGGACTTCAGGTACTCAGACTCCAAGGACCGCCGGACATGTGCAAGTGCCACACACGCAATCACAACCATACAGCCACACCAGACACTTAGGAAATGCGCAAGCACAGCCACACAGCCACATAAGACACACAGAGACAGCAAGCCGCAGTACCGGGCCGTGCCAGTCAGTAAGAGCACATCAATGAAATGCACGCACGACCCTGACTGTGTTCGCGATACCTCCCCAGTAAACACGTCATACGTACCATGCTCAGAACAAAGGCGAATATGGAAAGCGACAGCGAGGCGAGGGCGTCGCCAGCCTTTCCGTCGGGAAGGGTGTACGTCTAGGGGTCTCCACTGCAATTGACGATAAGCACCGGGTAGGCGCTCAGGACATGCTGTTGCCAATTTAGTCCCCTCAGGTACACGTGCCCCGTCAGGAAGACGCCAATGTCGGCCGCCTTTTCACTTTTGTAGCCATTGCCCAGTACCCAGGCCTTGAACATGCACTCGTTGGCGTTGAAGTGAACATTGTTGAGGGCCTTTCCCAGACTCGGCTTGAAAAACTTCTTGGTGGGCGGCTGACGGGGGGCTTGCCGGAGGCACGTTGAACTCGATCTCCGTCATCAGATGCTTCGAATTCTCGTCGTTGATCTTGGACACGTGCATGACGATGGACTTTAGAAGGGGCTCCAGCGTCCGCCGTACGTGCATCACGTCTTCGTTGCATGTCGCCGCCAAGATGAGGCTCTGCATGCGCCTCAGAAAGCAGCTACGCAGCAGCCGGGTCCGCGGCTTGGCGATGGCCGCCTAGTCGCTGCTGTCCTCGTAATTCGAGTGTCTTGCAGAGGACCTGGAATTGGACACTACCGGCGGAGAGGGTGTCTTGGCCGGTTGAGAGGGCATCTTGGTGATGGACGGGGTGGAAATGGGCGGGGTAGAAGGGTTGGAGGACGTCGGGAATTCCAGCGGCGGTGAGGATTGCTCAATGTTGAACGGCTGTTCGACGTCCAAGCCGGCGCCCGCCGCCGCCTCGTCCGCGTCCGCTGCCTTGTCTGCTTCCTCCTTTGACACCTCCGCATTGTCCTCCTCCACCATGCCCGCGTCCGCAAGTCCGCCGCCGCCGCCGCGCCCGGTGCTCGCTTCTAGGTTATCGCACATCGACAGTGCTGGGCGGCCGGCGGTGCACCTGTTTTGGTGAGGACATTATATATGACGGCGGCCGTCCTCTGAGCGACCTTGCCGACACGAAACTGCTGTGAGCCGAAATGTAGGCAGCGAGGATGACGTCCGACGGCACTGCGCGACAACGGTGTTGCAGTGCCTGTGCATCCACTTCAGTGGATGCGCAGGAACCGTAACGACGTCGATGGTCCACGTCAGAGCGCAGACGGCATCCGCTGCAGCTGCAGCAAACACCCGGCCTGGCGCTAGCGTCCGGGAGAAGCGTCCGCCACTACTGCGTCTGCCGCTATCGCCAGCGACAGCGGCAGAGGCAGCGGCAGCGGGAGAAGCAGTAAAATTTTCTTTGGCGCCTTGAGGATGAGCTGCGCGGGCTCGACCGTCCTCGCCTTCTGGCAACTTGCGGTTTGGCCACAGCGTCGACAGCCCGGTTTGTCTGTGAACAGTGGTAGAAGGGGCAGTAGGAGCAAGACGGGCACTATGAACAGTAGGGGCAGTAACAAAAATGATGAATACGTCAAGCAGGACAAACAGGGTACCGGACAAACGGACGTCAGAGCAGTGTATCAAGGAGTACAAAGCAAGCACTATCATAATCTCCGCTCCCCAACACGTCACGCAGTAGAGAATGTTCCTATGATTGTCAGTAGGAACGAGGGAGCTTATTAAGGCCGGTGCGGTACTGACCGTGACCGTGGCGGGGTCGCTACCACCCGTCGCAGCCGTCTTGCCCGGTACCGGCGCAAGGACGGTGAAAATCTTCATGAAGGGGGTAGGAGAAGCTCCAGGGAAGAGGCGTGGAACACGACCAGCGTGGACCCCGTCGGTCCCCTCCGCACTGTCCGTGCACGAGCCACCACGGCAAAGGGCTCTCACCATCGCGGAGAGGCGTACTTGGCGTTGGTAGAGGATGCGGGTGCGGCGTGACTGGTGGCGGCGCAATCACTCGAGACTTGAGGGACCGCCACACCGCCAGTCGACGCGCCGCCAGGCACAGGGGCGGGTGCAGGGGGAAGGGGGGGGGGGGGGGGGGGGGGGGGGTGGCCGGCATGCGTGGTTGGTCAGTGCAGGGCACGGCTGGGAGATATTGAGAATTTCTCTCGTGTGTCTTTCAGCGTCAGTTTGTGGCCGCGATGTCCCGGATGCGTGCCGGGAGCGATCCTATGACGAGCGGGAGTGAGGGAGGCGCTGTCCCGGCTGCAGGCAGGTCGCGCGGGTCACGCGGGCCAAACTGCCCTTGGATGCCCTTTGACCAATTGCTGCCATCACATTTGGCACTCTCCGGGTCACCAAGCAGTGCTCGCTAGCAGAGGAGACTTACAATTGCACGACCACTGACGACCCGACCCGAGCCCATGCCCACGAGTACAGATGACTACTAACAGGCAAGAAGGCCTCACAGTACAAAAGTGTGATGACGCTGACTCCGCGCGAGACTGGCAGTGGACAATGCAAGGCACAGCCCGAACCAGCAACGCCGAGATGTGATATCTCGGCCAACAGACCCGATTCTTTTTGACTTGCGCAGTTTACTGTGGGATTCTCTTTCTTTATCGGATTCGACGTGTATATGTGCCTCACCGTCGTCTTCCTCGTGCCGCACACCGGCGCTCCTCTTCCCGTCGATCCCATCATGCCCATTGTGCCCGTGCTCTCTCACTGCGCCCTTGTATTGCTATCTTCCCAATTTTATCCGATCTGGTCCAAGGCAAGAGAGGACAGAGCAACTACGGCTTTCCGAATGCTGATAATCTCAAGTGAAATTGCCACTTGTGTGCTGACCTGTCCCTCATGAAGCCTTTTTGAATCATCATTTGGGGTATACCTTCCTCTCTTTTCGTCGTTCTGGACAACATCGTTGAGAAAATCCGCACACCTGTCCTTTTATATGCTACTTCAGCGCGCCCAGAATCCACTCAACTCTGCACTTACGTGACGTGGTCGCATACTTGCACGGCGCTGGTGGGACCGCTTTGCACAGAAATCCGGCATTGGAGAGAAGCGGGTGTTTTCTGAGGCAAACTGTTCTGCCAAGGCATGGTCGGCAAGAAGTTTGTCCAACAGTGCCGATCAGCGCGAGGCAACGAGGTAGATCCAGGCATTGTGTAGCTGTTGACGGGTCCAGAGGACCCGATCTTGCAGTGCTGATATCGGGGTGCGTGAGGTCATCGTGCAACTGCGCCATCCCGCCCGGGACTCATCCACCTTGCCTGTCTCACTGCTGCTGCCCCCCTCCTTCAGAGCACTCTCCGGCGCCTACACCGCAACTGTGCTCCCCACTTTCTCACTCCTCACTCCAGCACGCTTCGCAATAAAGTATGCCGTGAAGCGCCAGCACCTTGTCCGCATGGTGCTCGTGGAGGGCATCACCGTGGCTGCGGCCTCTTTCTGTTTGGGTTCTTCTGTGCGGTCGGCGTCGCGGTACGTAGGCTACTTTCGCCACTCCGGCGGCGAATTTCACTACGCGCCTAATCGATGGAACCGGCACATGGACAACGCCACCGAAGACCAGTAGCTGCGCGCCGCGGTACTGACGGCCGTAGACGAGCAGACAGAGATCTTCCTTGAAGAGATGGCGGAAGCCGTGAACTACCTGGCGGAGGTGGTGGGCGCGGGGGTGGTGGTGTCACGCGTTACTGTGGGGAGAATCCATTTCCGGAACGACCTCACCGCGCCGCGGTACTGACGGCCGTCGACGAGCAGCCAGCGATCTTCCTCGAAGATACGGCGGACGCCGTGAACTACCTGGCGGAGGAGGTGGGCGTGGGGGTGGTGGTGTCACCTGGAACTGTGGGGAGAATCCATTTCCGGAACGGCCTCACCCGCAAGGTCATTGAGCGCGTCTTCATAACGCGCAACGAGGAGCATCGCGCTTTGTGGGTCTGGGCGCAGTGGAGAATCCCTCTGCGCTTTCGCGTCTAGGTGGACGAGGCCCAACGAGTAGGGCGGGCGGCAGAGCGCCGCTGGGTATGGTCATTGCGCGGCACAAGTGCTGAGCGTTACGTTGAGGCCAAACCCGGAGTGCGCAGGAGCCTTTTTGTTGCTATGGCTCATGACCAGGTTCTTGACTGGATGGTGACGCGCCCTCGAGATGGTCAGACGTCTGTTGACATTGTAGTGTTTGTGACCAACTTTCTGCTATCTCGTATACGCACCGTAAAGGAGGGGCTGGCGTGGGAACAGGAGCCCGACAGGTGTGTTTTGGTGTTGGACAATGCTCTTTTTCACGATGAAGTGTCTCTTGAGGTGCTGCGGGATGCCGGTGTGTTTGGTTTGTCCTTGCCTCCGTACTCTCCTGACTTCAACCCCATCGAGGATGCTTTCTCTGTCAGGAGCAGTTGGCTTCGTCGGTGCTCGTCACCAGCGCAGTTTAACACGTGGCCAATGCTCACCATGGACACAATGCTCCTGCAAATTTCCAGAGCGATGTGCCAAGGGTTCGTTCGTGCAGCGGTCCGGCGCTACCCGATGTACGTTCCCTGAGCATGAATAAACGTAGGCGTCACACCTCACTACGACGCAATAAGAGAAATGAAGAGCCGGCGGCGGCGGCGCGCCGCCGATCGTGGCGTCCGCCGCCGCCGCGGGGGGCGTGGCGGCCGACACGACGCTCCGAGGCCGAGGCAACGACGACGACGACGGTGTCACGCCCATCTGTTAGAGTTGATCCGCCAAATACCGACCAACGCCGACGATTTGCAGATGGAAAGCTGCTGTTTTCAAGCAATAGATTAATGTCGTGAAAGACTAAAAACACTGCCATCGATGAAAGACCCCGACCGACGGTGGTCCCGTTCCGACAAGGGCGCGGCGGCCGCCTGCACCCAGCCTTCATCCCGTGTGCTGCGGAGGGGCGCGCCCTCTGTTCTTTTTTGCTTTCGTGCTTCACTCGGGTACGCTTGTTTGTGTGTCGATCCGGTTCGGCTGCCACGCTGTGTCGCAGAGCCCCGTGTCCGTGTTGCCTCTTTCGCCCGCCTGTCAACGCCTGACGCATCTTGTCGGCTCTCCCCTGCGCTCCGCCGGGGCACCGCACTCTGTTTTCGGGTGAAGCCCCCGACAAAACACACCCCGCTCGCTCGCAGAGGGGTAGGCTGCCGTGCGTGCGGCGTGCGTACGCGTGCTTTCAGACACAACGGGAGCCGACCTGGGCAACGTGTCACACACCCAGTTCATACCATTTTTTCCCGGCCTTCTGGCTCCGAGGCCGTGAAGTAGAGTGAGGCGATGGGCTTCCAGGACAGAAAAAAAAACACCAATGTAGAAGAAGAAAGGCGCATCTTTTGAGCTTGGGGGTCCCTTTTTCTTTTGCCTGGAAGGTCTCCGTCCATGCTTCTCTGTACGACAAAGAAATAGAAGAATACCCCTTTCCTGGCACTCTCGACCAATCGCAAGGCTGCCGCACGATCCAGAAGGCCGCCCTTAATTGGGGGCACGTTGACGTCAACGTGGCTCCGAATCCGACCCGCCGGCGCTCGCGCCGCCATTGTCCGCAGCCTCGGCCGCCGCGCCTCTCAACGCGGCGCGCCATGGTGTCACGCAGTCGGCCCAAACGTCAGCGCATCGCTGGCGGCACGGCTCGGCCCCCAACAACGCACCTGTCTGGCTGGCGCCGCCGCCGCCGCCCCCGTGCGACCGCCGACAGCGTGGCGGGGCACCTTGCCCGACCGTCCCGCGCGGCGGCGCCCTGCGCGCGGCCGCCCCCGCGAGATGTGCCGGCGGCCGCGCGGCGGTCGGTGTGTCGCGCCGGTGGCGGCGCCCCCCGGCGCCCCGTGGACCGCCACACTGGGTGCCGTCGCGGCGGGCTCGGGTGGAGTCTTCGAGCAGCCGCCGGCTCGTGGATCGCGAGCACAGCCTCGCCAAGATCGATGAACAGCTGGCCAGTGGAAACAGTGCGGTAGCGGTGTTCGCGTTGTCGGGCCTGGGTGGAATTGGAAAGACCGCGCTCGCTACGGAGTACTGCTATCAGAAGACCGACCAGTACACCTGAAAGACCTCAGTG
>ENA-ORXT01003197-ORXT01003197.1-marine-metagenome-genome-assembly--contig:-NODE-3197-length-18371-cov-9.471357_pt1 | contig 18371 bp, 19 predicted proteins | sample MGYA00237868_ERZ511482 | MGnify/ENA metagenome assembly ERZ511482 | reverse complement strand
ATGAGCGGTAGGTGGGCAGCACCCGCCGTTATCGCGTTGGTGGTTTGCAACGCCACACGTCGTGATGGGGGTACTCCGTTGCCGATTCCCCTCCAGTCATCCGGCCGATTCCACTCCACAATAGGCGTTGACAAGCCAAGTGACCGAGACCGTTGCGGGGTGCTCGTCTTCTACCCACTGCTCCCAGTCCTGCGCGACTCTTCTCTCCCGGAGCATACCGCCACTCCATGCGTACTTTTCCCCACCTCCCCTCACTCACCGCACCCCGGCATGCATTCACCCGGCGTCCTTTGCGTGACGCCCCTTCCTCCGTCCGCCTGCCACGCCGCTCCCCCGCCGGCTGCTCCCCGTCGCCGCCACGGTGTCGGCTCCCCGTGGGCCGCCACGTCGTCAGCTCTGCTGCTCATCCAGCGCCATCCTCGTCAGGGCGCCGCAGTCGCCACGCGACATGCAACCCTCTTCCTTCCGTTGCCCGAGCGTTCATCCGGGTTCCCGACTCTTGGGATAGCCAGAATATCAGGTGTCCCTGATTCAACACTCCCCGCCGGAGAAGCGCTCGGCGCCGTTCGTTGGACCATGCCCATTGCCGCGCGAAACGCGCGCAGTGCGGCAGAGGGCAGCGCCTTCGTCAGGATGTCGGCCACAATCTCCGCCGACGGCATGCAAGAGAGTAGTAAGTCCCTGCTTTTGACCCGCTCCCGCACGAAGTGGTGGGTCATGTAAATGTACTTGCTGCGCGCGGTGCCGCTGTGGTTCTCGATTAGCTTTAACGCGCTCTGATTGTCGCAATGCAGGAGCACAGGCATAGTCGGCGCCCGCAGCGCCCCCATCAGCCGCCGCAGCCACACTGCCTCCTTGGTCGTCACCTCGGCTACCACATATTCCGCCTCCATTGTCGAGGCGGGCACTGTAAGTTGCACCTTCCTGCCTCATGATGCTACCCCGCCATGCTGGGTGAATGCAAAACTTGACGTTGAGCGGCGGGTGTCCACGTCCCCGAGCCGTGCCACTGTACCCCACTAGTGGCGCCGCCACCCTGTACTTTGGCCCCCAATCGGCCGTCCCACGTGGATATCGCATGACCTCTTTCGTTAGGTTGGCGTGCCACAAGCGTGGGAGCGTCGTCGTGCAACTGAATATCTTTGCTTCCCCGGCAATCCTCCTCGCCTAGGGGCGCCTGGCAGAAGAGGTCCCCTGCGAGTCGTCGCACCTGCCGTTTAGGCGTGTTGACCTGTCAGAGCGCAGAGGAGCATTCCCTACGTTCCGTGGCCTCAAAAGATGCATTCTTGGTCTGGTGGTGCCCTTTCGAAGAAAATTCCTCCCAGGATCCCGAAAACACCTTGTCTAGCGCCTCGCCCTACTTCATCTCTTAAGCGCTCCTGGCAAGCCCCGCCCCTCGGCGGAGGCAAGGCTTTTCACAGAAAAAGGCGAGGTCTGTCGAAGACAGCACAGCTTTCTTCAGTCGACAAGTATACTGGGTGGTGTTCTCTGCCTGGCGCTGCCTTCGGCTTGACTTACCTCCCTTCTTGGAGTCTGGTTGGTAGCGTGAGCTAAGGCGGTCTTGTCCGTGTCACCGATAAGTCAGAATGTCCGGACACCTCAAAGATTCTTCGATACTTCTGTCAAGTGCTTGCGACAAGTGGATATTACGCAATATGCAACTCCTCAGTGAAGATGCCAGCAGGGGCAATTCTTCGGGTAATCGAAAGTCACTTACGGACTCAAGTGGCCCCCGTGTGATTACTTTTGAGTAGCTTAAATTTCTCGTAAGTGGTAGCTGAGCTAAACTAATGGGTTCCCTGTTTGTCACAAACGCCCAGGTCGAGGGCCATTCGCGACGAAGTCGATGCAGCACGGGTTGAAAACGAAGTCAGCGACGTGACCATTTTCCCGTGCCGGCCTGGCTGATGAAGCGCGTATGGAAAGAGACAAGGTTGTATTTTATTGCATAAGCGACAAAGTGACAAGTATCGAGTGTACAACTCGGTAGCAAAAAGCAGGAACAGAAAGAGCGGATGGTCACCTTCACTTTTCTGACATTGGTTGAACGCCGGATTTCTTGGCTCCTGTGCATCATGCAAGCAGTCAGACCGTTTACGAGAACAGCACGAAAGACAGCATTATCAAAAGGCACTGGACACTGCCAACGTATTCCAATCTTGGTATGACAGAGCTCAGAAAACACGTCGGAACGGTGCGGTTGTACGCCGAAAATTCTTGGCTCCCGTGCATCATGTAGGCAGTCAAACAGTTTACCAGATCAACGGCAGAACCACAAGTCACTATAAACGTATTCGAAAACCGGTAAGAAAGAGCTCACAAGCCACTTCGGTTCGTTGTGCGGGCAGAGAGCGAGAATGCCTTGTGTTCTGCACACTAGTCAACACCGGGAATACATACACATATGATCCCACTTGAAATCAGCTGTGACATACCTCATAACCCAATGTTCGCGGAGTAGTGCCCGCGATGCGTAACACAACCGGAAATCAAGCAGGTAAAGTAAATAGAAAGACGATGTCGACGAAGACATACGTAACAGTAATCTCAGAAAACGAAACTACCTAGAATGACAGCGACATCATCGCAAAACATGAGTATCGTCAGTATTATACCACGAGGACTCAACAAAACGCTGCTAGAATCAAAACCCGTCGCATCAACACAGGTATTAAGAAGGCCAGCACTCACCCGAAAGCATCGTACAATGATGAATCTAAGCAGTGTCGCCGTTAAGCAAACGCGTACCACAAACCATAAGTGAACCGCCGCGATGTGTCGGCAAACCGGGTGGCAGGGGAGGAAGGGGGAGCTAAAAGCGAGGACAAAGGTGCGCTGGGGAAAGAAAATAAAGAAAAGGAGAGACGGTGGGCGACGGCGATGCCATGCGCGGTTGTGACAGGGGACGGGGACGGTCGGGTCGACGACGACGAGCTGTCGATCGCGGTGCGTCGCCTGGGTGGAGCCCGGCGTGGAAGTGCGACCCTCCAGCTGAGGCGCTGGCTGGCCGCGGTCCCCCATCGAGATAGGCCCCTCGCCACGCACGTGTGGCTGGCCGCCCTCGGCACCCAGATCTCGTCCGGGTCACCAGCTTTTCCACCGTTCGTAAAATCTGTCACATTTTTATGAGATGCTGACTGGACATCTTTTATAATCGATTTTCAGTTCGGTACGGTGGTTAGAGCACTGTACATTAGTGGGATTTGTTTTGACTTCATTCAATAGCATGAGGCCTCTACGATGATCGCGTTGACTTAAGCAGTCTCTAATTAGACGATGGTCGTGAGAGAACACGTTTTCCCATGAAAATCTTTCATCATATCAGATGAGGCAGCGGTCCAATCCTGAGAAGTCGCGAGATGTGGTACAGGGGCTCAGCGGTGACCACCACTGGAGAGGTCCGCCAACACGCCACAACAGGCGACTGCGATCTAACGGGACGACGGATCTCAGGACGTCTTTGAAACAGGAGGCCTTGTCCATGAAAATGAGAGGGGGGGGGACGGAGTGGAGCGTCCATCGTGAATGTGTTCCAGAGGAGCAGTCTGAAGGCGCCCGGAGGGCCCCAGACAGCGGTAACATGTGCGCAACTGTTGAACGCTCCTTTCTCATCTTTCCAGATATCATGCATGCTCATTGGCTGACGGAACATGTGGGAGAGGTGGGTGTGTAGGGCCCAATCGCATGCCAGCTGGATCGGCACATGTCGGGAAGACTGCGAGATCCATGTGGACAGTTCCTTCATAGGACTGATCACATCTTCAACGAGGGATCCCAAGGGCGAACCTACGTGCCACGTACGACATCTTCCCCCTTAAACAGGTCTCAAAGCCTCCACTTGTACTTCATTCATGAATTCAGTCTCGTGAGAGACTCCTGAGAGCCCTGGAATATACCTCTGGAGCACCGGTCCACTCGAGCTCGACCGTGATTTTGTAAAACTATGCACCACATGTTGTGTATTGGGTCAAAGAATTTTCAAAATCGATGATGTTGACATGTTGTAAAGATCATGTAGAAAAGAGGAGTGCGTGGTTTTTGAGAGATCGACTGCAAATAGTAGCGGCCAATCTTGCCAAACTGCACCCCGTCCCGCATTGGCGGCACGAGTGAGCGCGCCGAGAGCACCCCAAGGAGCCCGTCCATGACCCCAACCGGCACGCGCGTACTCGGGCCTCCACGCCCATGATCTTGAAGAGCCTCGGTCAGTCGGCTCTCCGGGCGTCACGGGCACCCCGAGGCTGCCGACCGGGGACGCGTCCCGTTGCGCTGGGCCGCAGCGTCCGCCGCCGCGTCTGCCGGTGCTGACCGCGTCGGCGGCCACCACCGCCGCGGGGCCACCGTCGTGGGAAAGAAAACGTTAAGTTGTTTTTCTCGGGAAAGCGAGGTTAGTCTACCCCCCTCTCGTCACGATATTATCTCTGCGACCACTGCCTTCTCAGCGTCCCAACCCAGACGCCGCACGCGTGTGCCTCCCATCCACCGTCAACTCGCCCGCAACACCCATGCCGTCCTCCGCCCTCTTTCAGGTGCCGCTCGCGTGCGTCGCCATTCATCCGGCTCGGCTCGTCCCGACCCGCTCGTTCCGCGCCGCCCGTCCCGCTCTGATCGTCGTGCGTCGATCCGTAACTGCCACATTGGGTCACTGTCCCGTTGCCGCCGTGCTGCCGCCGTGGAAATCCGGTGCCGCCCGCTCGCCAATTCACAACCCTTTGGTCGCTGGAGGGGCTCCCGCAGGGCGTGCTGGCGTCGTGTGCTTTGCTAGTGACGGCGGCGGCAATGGTGGCGACGGTGGGGCAGACGGCAGAAACATGCCAGTCGGGGACAGGGAGGCCACCGCCACCGGGTCTGGGGGGCGGGGTGGCCAAGCCAGTTGGGGAGGGGGAGGACTTTTTTTTTTTTGGTCGTGCCCCCCTCACTGGCACCGCGCCGCAGCGCGCTGGCCGCGACGCTGGATGACACCTTTCGATTTGCGTAGCGGGTGTCCGACGCAGTTAGCCGCGCGTCGTCTGAGGTCAACACGCTGGCGGTGGTGTTGGCCACCGCGACCATTGGCCTTCCCACCAAAAAAATGGGCGGGGATCCACCGCACTCTCCGCTCCGGCCGCGTGCTGTTGGTCGTGAGTGTTGACCACATCAAGTCCGAGACAGACAGTGCGCTCGCACTGGCAGCGACGTGGCCGTCGGCAGCACTGGAAGAGGAGCAGAATCTGGCGGCGGCACGACAGATCGATCAGGTCCTCAGCCTCCGTGTGCCAGGTTGTCAGCGGCACGCCTGATGAGGAGGGCGCCCGTGGTGGGCGGGGAGTGCGACGACCGCCAAAACGACGCCGACCGCGCCGGCCGCCGTAAAAGCCGCGGCCGCCACGGCGCTTCTCGACACGTCACCGTCGCCACCGGATCTGCCGCAGGCCGCGACCGCCAGCGTAGTGCCGCTGGGAAGAGAGAAAAGTGTCGACACGCCCGGCACGGCGAGCTGGGCGAGGAAGGGCGGGAGGACGGGGTACAGCCCGCGGCGGCCGCCGCAGGACACCACACGTGGGAAGTGGCGCTGGCTCGCACGCCACCACCACCGCCGCCGCCGCCGTCGCCAAAAGGCCGACCCTCGTTGCCTGTGAGGTGGCGGGGCACCATCGCCGCCACCACCACGAGTCACGGCCATCCCGACCTCGGGAGCACGAGCGCACACCCTCCGCCACCAACTCCCCTCTGTCCACCATCATCGCACCGCCCACCGCGTCGCCCGTGCCAGCCGCCGCGCGCGCACCCGCACCGCCGTCCGCCCCTGCTGCGGTCAAGACAGAGAGCAAGACAGAGACGCACAAGTGTGCGGAGGGACACACATGTGTGGCGGGGCACAAGAGGGTGGAGGGGCGCAAGAAGAGGACGGGGCTCAAGGCCTTGAGGAGGCCGACGACGCGGCGCAGGGCCCTGCGCCGCCTCCCCGAAGGGGGAGGCGCCATGCAGAGACTTGGCCTGAGCGCAGCGCAGTGGTGCTTATCAAAACGATGGGGTGGTGCCCCCCATCGTTTTGATCAGCTGGCGTATAATCACGTGATGCAGACGCAGCGACGAATATACACCTGGAACGACAACCCCGTCACGCCCTTCTCACAGAAGAAGCTCATGGGTGCGCATGCACGTGAGAAAAAGAAGGGACATCGTCTTGGTCGTCGGTCGCGACCTGTAACACAAAAAAAACTGATCGGCAGACCGGCGCCTTGCTGCCGACGCCGAGCACGCCCAGTTAAGGCCCAGTGTATGGGCTCCTACGTGTCGGAAGATCAATTTCAGAGTCCCATTGGTCTCTCAGACCAATATGTGAGATCTATCGGTGCATACCAGTCTGTCTTACTCATTCGAGAGCTTTCATATGAAAAGAAACGTGTCCGAGAGAGTGATCCCATTGCCCAGCCCGCGCAGTGTGGAGTGCCACGAAATCTCAATCACACGCCAGTGGAGACCCGCGTTCCTCACCTTTCCAATATAATTCCCCCCCCCTGGATGGACGTCGAGGCCAAAATCCGCCACCGACCTGCAGGCACACACACTTTTCTTCCGCCACCACAACCGCCGTGTATCCCTTCCGTTTGCCCGCCGCGCCCCGTGCGCCCGGCGTGCCTTCTTGCAATCGGTCCCCTTCCATCGCCTCCCTTGGCGTCTGAATGGCGGAGAAGAGATGATGTCATGGGCCGGCGTTACTCGGCGTGGGATGATAGCACACCCACGGTGGCGAGCACGGCGCGCTCGTATGATCAGATGAGCGCACCGTACTCGCCAGCGAGGGTGTGTTACTGGAACAAGCGAGCATCATCGCCTGATCCAGTCAATCAGTCGGCGCTTCGAAACCGATTCGCACGACGAAAAAGCTGTCGAAACCGATTTGGACGACAAAAAGGCTGCCATGTGGGCCGACCAAGTCGGCAACAGCTTCGGCGTCCCTACGCCTCAGACGCTCTCAGACCAGGGATGAGACCCTATAATTATCGATGGAGTATTATCGTTTAAATTATACGTTATTTATCAAAACCATCAGGAGGTCGATGATAATTATTGACACGTGTTCGGTCTTATATGGCAACGTGGCACTATGATCCATCTGTTGAATTCTCCATCCCACCCATGTAAGTCGTATCCTGCACGCACCCGCCTCTGCCTGCGGCGGGGTTGCAGCTCCTCCCTCGCTGGTTACATCCCCAACTACATCGTAGGCTATGGCAGGGGCGATACAATGGGAAAGGTGAGCGAAATATCAGGTAGAGTCTTGGACCAGTGACTTTTCTCAGGTGCACGAAGTGGTTCACGGCAGCACGTGACAGATCGTTAGCTGGCATTCAAGCTCAAGGGACATCAGCGTGTCCGGCCAGCGTCAGAGCCACGCAAACACTGATGGAATGGACCCCGCCGTGTCAGCAAGGCCAAAAGTACGCACCAGATTTGGGTGCAACCTTGAATAAAAGCGACGACGCCAAAGTGACTGTAAGAGATCTACCGACGAATGAGGCATCAAAACTGTAAGCTATTCTGCCATAATTATTGCGATAATAAAACAATAAATATCGCATAATTTACTAACCATCGATGGTTTTGGCCAAAATGCTCATCCCTGTCTCAGACAGGTTTTACTTGGGACGCGTCCCAAAAAACAAGGGGCCAGTCAAAAAGCCGCACGTGGCTTCAGGATTTTCGAGGGTGTCATGCACGGACCCGTAAGAGCCACCTTAACCGGGCGTGCGGGAAGTCGGACTGAGGGCGTCGAGTGTCACAAGTTGTAAGGCTACGAAGCGACTGTATTCCTTCAGACTTGACGACTTCAACTTCAAAAGCAGACACGAAAGGTCGCAGCAACCATCGTCCCGCCCTATTTCATTGGCGCAATCCATACATCAGGCATTGTGTTGATTGGCCTTCACTCGCTGTCAATTCTTTAGGCGGCGGGAGATATTCATTGCTGACATCTTGTCAGGGTTGGCACCGGGTTGGTTTGGTTCACAAAACATTTAACTGTAATATGGTTTAATAGTTGAACCATGGGCACGTCAAGGTTTAACGTCCCATGACGGATGAACACGTGTACTGTACTTTGCCACATGAGGAGACTTATAACGTGTGATCGCCATTTATGGAATGAAGTAGCCATTGCAATTGAACGGACCTGGTCAGCATCACTTGCGGGAGCTGACGCTTGTTCAAGAGCTGAGCCCCGCCCGCCACTGTCGGACGTGGTGCGGGCGGAGAGGTGGAGGCGGTGAGGTGGCATGCGGGCTCCAGAGAATCCACTGAGTCCTTCTACGTGACGCGTTTCTCGTGCTACCTCTTGCTGCATCAAGTTGTCGCCTTCAGCATGGCACGCTACGTGACTGCGTCAGCAGAGCTGCCTGACCGGACACGTCGCAGACAAAGGACCAGTAAATCTTTCGACGACACTGTAATGACTCCAATATATAGTTCCAATGGAAGTATACATTATCAAAGGTGTAACAGAAAGCCTTTAATTAAACCTCAATACTTTAACCATGGAAATGGTTAAGGTTTAAGCCCCAACCGTGCATTTTGTGGCACGACCCAGCATTAGAGGGTCTCCGTCGATCCTTTTGGTGGATAAGTTGTAGATATCTCGTGGATATTTCGCTTGATCGGACTTGGGCTGCCGATCGGAAAAGACTGATCCATATGAGAGGTGTGATTATAATCATATCTCGGCTGGCGTAAAATAATTATAATCAGACCCCTTGATTTTAAATCGTATGGTGTGATTCTTATTGATTACAGTGTGTTCTCGTTGTAAGAGACAGCTGATTCACCTCAATATTAAAAAAAAGCGGCCTTCGCTGCTCAGATCCGGCGATGGACCAATGGTATTCTCTTGTAACCGAGTCTCTTATAACGAGAACACACGGTATAATCATTCGCCATGATTTTAATCATTCTACATCTTTCAATTTCATTCGAAGTACGATAGACGCACAGATTAATTCTTTCAGGCCTGTCTCAGTCTTTGTGTTGCTGATACGTAGCGTCATTCAAGGACTTCCTTACGCACAGAAGGAAATGGGGGGGGTTTTGTCGCCCACCGACCATCTTCACCGGTCAATGCGACCCTTCTGACTCATTGTAGCGCACACTTCGTCGGTGGCGTCCTTCCCGCTCCAGAAGCTGATTCTTGTCCGACCGCAATCTTCCTTTTCCGCCGCGCAATTTCGTCTCTCCACACATCCTCCAATTGCTGGAGTGCCCCTCCGTCGAAATCCGTGGTGGACCTCTCTTACAGTAGCTACCTCCCCCCCAGCAACCACCGCGTCTCACTGCGGCCGCTTGGCCATCAGGGGTCGATGTACGACAGGTAGCAAGATGCCGAACCTGACCATCCATACATTCACCGCGCCACACAGCCAGAGGACAACCCAAAGGCTCCTAGCTGCGTGACGCTATTGCTATTGACGCTTGACGCCAAAGGCGTGAGCGGAGGCTGACGTGAGCTCCAAGCTTTATCGACTGCGGCTTCACCCACAGCCGCTGCGAGACTATTTTAGCGGGATCAAAGCACCGGTATGCGCCAATGACGTCTTCGCGGCACGCGGTTCTCCCATTTGGTGACCCCACTCTACCTTGGTGCCCCCCCTCATTGACAGAGCCTCACGCTCTGTCGAAACGGTCGTGTCTTAGCCTGTCTAAACGCAAACACACGTCTCTCAATGATATGTGTTTACGGCTCTACCATTCGGACACGGCCTTCGTTCCTTGCTCAAATCCTTGGCTCCAAACGTAATTTTCTTACAGTCAAGGCTGACAGTGGCATTGGCCATGTGATTATAATCATCTACTCGAGATGTGAAATTATTATAATCATGATTATAATCATGATTATAAGCAAATAAAAATCACCACCATCTCTGATCCATATGGATCGGCAGGGCGTTTTTGTCGATCCGCGGTGTGGAAAAGTTTTCCGATCCGCACCCTGCTCATCTCCTCGCATTTGTGGGCTTGTAGCCGCTCACGCCATGGGACGAACACTCGCTGTCATTGCCCCGCGCTTATACACGTGTACTGGCGATCGCAGCCAGAAGTGTTCCGGCACACTTCCCGACCCTTGCATGGGCAAGGGTTTTATTTTCACCTGACCGCTTTGTCCTCCGGAAAACGTCTGTATGCGTTTCCTCTTGCCTTTCCCCATGCGCACACACACCCTCAGAGCTCCCTGCACTCTTTTGCATGACTGTTTCAGAGTGCTCTGAGCGCGACGGGACGCTCCCGCCAGAAGGACTCCGCCCAGAAGTGAAGAAGGACAGCCGGAGTTGACCCCAGGCCAGGAGGCCATTTCACGGACCGTGGATGGAGCTTAAGCGCTTGTAACTGGCTTGGTGCATGAGAAATCTTTCAATTATCTGGGCTGCGCGCCTCGGGAGGCCGCTCTGGCCCCTCCAGGAGGGGTACCCGATATATCCACGGGAGATGGATCCGACCCCCCTTACAGTCACTTGTGAAAAGAGGTTTTCCGATCCGATCAGGCTGGACAATATGGGTGGAAGCATTCGGCAGCGGGATATTCACGAGATATCCACGAGATATCCACAACTTATCGACAAAAACCCTCTATTGGTTGAAAAGTAAGAACAAGCTTGCAAAACAAGGTTGTTGAAACTGTTGTGTGCTCTCACAAGAAAATCCGGCAAAAAACGGGTTGTGTGCGTCCACGCTTTATGTACCACTGCGCAGGTCCTTGCGCCGTGAGATCTGTGTCTAGTTTGTTCGTAGGGGTCCGACGTGTGTGTGTACGAGATTTGTTACTTAGGCGAATTCGAGTGGGCGAGGGGAAACGCGTTTCTCGGCTGGTCAATTGCCGGCCGACGGCGGGCGGTTATCTCCCGCCGGCATGAGCGAGGGCGTGGGACGGCGAAAGCCGGGCACATTTCTTCACCCTCGCGGTTTTGTGGCTCCCGCTGCACCGGACAGCGCGACTCAGTCGGCTTGTCCGCGGGCGCCTCTTCCGCTCGGGGGTCGGGACCCGTCGCTCGCGACGTGACTGCTTTCGTAATACGACACCTGACCGTCGCTGACGGGTCGGGGTAAGGGCGCTTGGCCCTTTCAGGGTCACTGTGCATAGGATCCCTGGGATGACTCCTCTTCCCCCTGGTGACGACCCCCACTCCAGCGGCCCGCCGGCCCATGCGGTGCGTGTTGCAGCTGAGGGTTTGTCACGGCAGGTAGTGGACCATCTAGCCTCTCGGGTGCAGGCCCGCACGGCCCGGCAAGATCTTCGGCGTGCCCGCCGACATCTACTTCAGGCGGGCGCGGCTGCGCTTGCCCGACGAGAGGAACGTCGCGCCGAGGCGACGGCGCGGCGGGAGAGCGGCGACGCCAACAACGCTTCTGGCACGCCCTCCCTTCCCACCCCACCAATCGCAATTGATCCTTCGACTCCCCCCCCTGTCCTTGAACCTCCGCCTGGGTCGTCCACTTCTCCTCGCACCGCCGCAGGTGGTTGGAGGCAGGACGGGCTGCTGGAACAAGGCCATGCCGCGTACTCGCAGCCGGGCCCGGCGGCGGGGGGAGCAGGACGCTTAAATGGCGGCGTTCGCGGAGTTGGACATGGCGTCCGCGGAGCATTTGGCGGCGGCGCTACCGGCGGCCCCAACTTTAGGCCTGCCGGCGCCAATTTCGTCGGCAGCCCCGGGATTGGACAGCCCGGCGGTGGCTTCCCTCGGCCGCCCAACGTCGATGAGTGGGACAACACCCACCGTGGAGCAGCGCGCGTCGCCAGCGCCTTCGATGGGGCCGCGGTTGACTATATCTACCACAGCGTTCCCGGCATCCAGGGCTGGGAACCACCCGCGCACGTCGGCCAAGGGACGATCCCCATCCCCTTCCGCCCAAGCCGGGACACATAATTCTCCACGGAGTTCAGCAATGGTTCGCGCCATGAAATTGAAGCCGAGCTCCTCTGCATGGCCTGCACGTCGCTACAGCAACTCAATAACTCCATCCGTTGTGGGAGGGGCGCGGGCAGTCCCGGCCACCCACCCTCGCTGAGTATTCCGATGTCCACGCACTCACGCGGACGCACGTCTTCCAGATCTACACAATCCTCACCTCCCGCTACAAGGTACGCCTCACATGGCGGCAAGGCCCCGCCTGGGCGGCGGCTCTCCATGACGCCATCCTCGGCCATACCGAGGCCCACTTCACAAATGTTACCAGCAGAGACTTCTATAGAGTTACCGCTCGCGACCGGGCTTCGCACGTCGCACGCAACCACGGGCAGGCGCTTGCCCGCGGACGGGGGGCTGGACCTTCCTCTGGACAAGCGCCGCCGCGTGGCGGAGCTGCCGGCGGCTTCGGAGGATCCAGTACCCGTGGCGGTCGCGGAAAATTTGGGGGCACCGGCCAGGGAGGCGGCGCTGCGAACCGGGCAGGCTGCGGACCGGGTGGCCCGGGCCGTAGTGGCGCCGGCGCCGCCCGCGGTGGTCGCAGAGATGGAAAAAGTGGTTGGGGTTTCGGTGTCGGGGCCGGACCGGGCCCCGGTGCCGACACCAAAGCACCTGCATAATCCCCTTCGAAACTTTAAGCGGGGGCGGCCTATCGGGCCCCTTGCAATCGGGCTCATCGCCGGTAGGCGTGGACGACCGCTTCGGCCGGAGCGCCTCCACGAGCATGCTGTTTCTGCCCCTTCCCGCACCGTCTCTGCCTCTTTCCCATTTTCTTCCCGCCCCCTACGGCCAAAGCCTGGCGCCTTCTCCTCCCCGGGCTCTGGCCTTCATCTCCCCGCCCCTCGTGACCGCTCGCGCAGCGCTGTAGGCCTGGATGGCCATCGGTGAATCACGCTTCTTGGCTGTCGGAGCCCCCCCGGTGGCGGCCGGCCCCGTTTCTGCTCGTCCCAGCCACCTGCATGTGGGCTGCAGCCCAGATCTCCACATGTTTCTCCCGAGGCTTTTCGCGACGAGCGACTGCGTCGGACATTCGCCGGTCGCGCTGGGTATCCAATACGTTTGTGGCGGACGCCCACTGCAAACCACAGCTAGTTGTGGACCTGAAACACCAGAACTACTTCATGGAGGACCGCCCGTTTCGGTACGAGACGATGGCGGATTTCATTATGAATTTGTCGCTCGTTTCAAGTGGTCGGGGTCATTTATTTCCGGCTGAGCATGCCTCTAGGTCTGAAACGCGCACCTTGGGTTTGGACCAAGCTCAGGCGGCCGGTCGTTGCGTACCTTCGTGGCAGGGGGTTCAAAGCATTGCCCTAAATGGACGAATTTGGGTGCTTGAGCCGGCGCCCGGCCGGGGTCGGCCCAGTGTCGTGGGAACCAGATGGCTTAATCTCCTCGAATTTACCATCGATATCTGCCGGGAGTTGCTGCTGGTGCCTCAGGCGCGATTGCTTAGCGTCGTCGGGGCGGCCATACCGGTTTATCGGCACGCATCGACTCACGCTCGTTGGGTGTCCCTTCGCGCGCTCTAACGATTTTGTGGTACGGCGGTGGCGACCTTCCCAGCCGTGCGCTACGCGCGACTTCACCTGCAAACACTCTACGATTGTCTCACGCCACCCCGCTGCACGACGCCCCCCCGCCTGACGTCACGCGCGATGCACGACTTGATCGGGTGGATGTCGCTCGCCACAAGCCCAGGAGTTTGTCGTGCACTGTGGCAACTCCCGGTCCTGGGGGAGCTGACGACCGACGCCTGCGGCCACGGTTGGGACGGCCTCTTGAATCGGCTTGTGCCCGCGCGGAGCTTCTTTTCCCTGTCGCTCCAAGCCGACCACATAAATGTTAAGGAGCTGAGCGCCATTCTGTTCACCCTCCGGTCGCTCCCGGCGTTGCCGGGCCCCGGTGTTTTCCGGTTCCGCTCCGACTCGTTGGTAAACGTCCACGAGCTGAAATCCATGCGCTCTCGCTCCCCGGCGCTGATAAGCATCGTCCGGGAGCTCCACAGGGAGCTGCACAGTTGCGACCTGCGGGCGGAGGCGTATTCGCTGTCCTCAATCGCAAACGCCCATGCAGACAAGCTCTCACGTGACCTCGAATCGACGGACCGGCGCCTTCGCTGGTTGGTTTTCTTGGTCCTCCACGCGCGTTGGAGACCACTCACAATCGACCGGTCTGCAACAGACGTCAACACGAACCTGCCGCGGCTCACTGCCCGCGTGGTGTGCCCCAACTCGGAAGCTGTGGAAGACTGGCGGCAGCACCGGACAGGAGAGGCCAAATACATCAACCCCCTGGTATCGCAAGCGGCGCTTGCGATCGCCAAAATCGCGAGCGAGGGTTGCCACGCCTTGCTCACTCTCCCAATTTGAACCGCTCAGCCGTGATGGGACCGGTTAATGGCGCTGGCAGACGGCTCCGTCTTACTCCCGAGAGCCCCGCCCCTGTACACCCACACACGGACCGTACTCCAGGACCGCGTGTATGCCTCACTGGAAAAAAGGCGCGTTTTGTGACGCATCACTGACGACGCGCCGTTCGGGCAACTGTGGCGAGCGGACGCCGACGTGGGAGTGCTGGCCTCCGTCGGCTCCTCGAGCGCTGGCGCCGCGGTGGCTCGCATAGTGCCTTCCTCAGATATCTCAGCTGGCACGGCGCATGCTTGCGGCCGCCGCTGGGGTGCATTTACCATGTTTTGTTTCGACATCGGCTGGCCTTCGCTTTCCACGATCGTCTCGGCTATTGCGTGCTTCCTTCGGCAATTCACGGCTGTTTTACCCCAATTCATAACGGACATGCCGTCGCTAGGTTTTCGAAGCCGGCCTCGGGGTCGTTGATGACTCGTCTGGATCGTGGCTACACACGCATCCGAGCCAATGAGACGAACGCCTTCCCTTTCGCGCGGAGCCCCTTGCCTGTCGACACTGCTTGGCGGATTGTGCTTCTCGCCATGCGCACTCCCGACGCAACACGGCGGCGTCGTTTCACGGCTATTGTCTGTGCGTTCTTCATCGCGTAGCGACCAGCGGAGGTGCTCGAGCTGCAAAAGCAAGAAGTCGAGCTCCGGGCGGACGGCGGCATTGATATCCAAGTTTTTCGCTTCAAGAATGGTGAGAGCCGCGCAGAACTACTCCACCTGGCATACGTCATCCCTGGCTCGCGCCGCCCCGAGCCGGATGTAGTGCTATATCCGCGTGGCTTGCTTCGGGAGCTGGCGGCCGATGACGTGCCTCCCAAGCGCCTCATATTTTAGACAGAAGGCATGGACCGTGCCCTCACTGGGCCGACCTCACGGCGCGGGTTGATGTGGCTGTCGACCGCCTCCACGTCCGCCCACCCCCGGGTGCTCCTTGGAAGTCCTCCTCGTGCCGCTCTCGGGGCGCCACCGCAATGGACGTGGCGGGCCCGGCCAGCGTTGCCATCGCCCACATTCTGGGCCACTTGCGCAATGACCCCGCTACCGCGATCACCCACTACGTCGACGCGCTCGCCCGGTACTTTATTAAGGCGCGCCGACTTGCGGACCGGTGGTGCCGCGCGCTCCCACAACTCGTCCGACGCCGCGACTTCGCTGACCGGCGGCCCCCTGCCCAACTGTAATCGTGTTTGCGCATTCGAACCGGAGTTGTGCGCACGGATTGCTTCTGTTGCCTTCTGTGTATGGACATCTTGAGATTTCCCTACCGCTGCCCCAGGGAGGGTTTTTTCTCCCCTGTCGAGCGCCTGTATTCGCTTTTTCTTTTTCCACTTCTCTCTCTTTTTTATCTCTTCCACGCCTCTGCCTCTGGTGGCCGGGCCGTTCTCCGTCTCTCGGCATACTTCTCTCATAGCACCTGGAGTAATGTGTGTATTTTGTTTGTAAGAAATACGGGTGTGTGTGTACGAGATTTGGTACTTGGGCGAATTGGGGTGGGCGAAGGGAAACGCCTTTCTTGGCTGGTCAATTGCCGGCAGATGGCGGGCGGCTATCTCCTGCCGGCGTGTGCGAGGGCGTGGGACGGCGAAAGCCGGTACGCTCCTTCAGCCTCGCGCCCTTCCCCCCTGCCCGGCTTGTAGCCCGCTCCTTCGGCTGTTTCTGACGGACGCAAATTTTCACCCTTGAAGAACTGGAGACGCTCTTCTACGTTCTTCCATGCGCCACCGGTGACGGACCACACCGCGCCCTGTGGCCGGCCGGTGACCGTTTTCCTCGTAAGATGTAACCACAAGTAACACGGCGTACCTGTCTCAGAGCACCCGGAGTAAATCATGGGTGAGTTTGACTGGGAGAATTTTGAGATAACGACAGAGCAATGCTGGGATTAAATTTGACGTTGCCCTCACCGCACGCTAACGTCAACACGATGCTTGGAAATCTTGCTCTCTGGCTCCGTGCGCACGACCCGCCGGTGCTGGGTACCTTTCTTACCAAAGTCTCTTGCCTATCCAACCACCAGCGGCTCCAAAATCTGCTCTTCCTCCCCCCCCGGTCAGGTGTCGCGGCACAGGGTTCGGAGCCAAACCAATGGGACGCCTCTTCTAGACCGATAAGCGCGGCATCACGCGCCAGCTGCATGCTTTAGCTCGAGAAGGCGCCATAGGCCCAGTCGAAGGCGTTGGCAGGATTGGCATCCGAGTCCACATCCGTGGTTGCGCTGGTCGATGAGAACATGACGCTTGTGGACCGCGGCGCCGACAGTTACCGCAGCTAAGATGCTTCCAAGACTGTCGACGCACATGTGCCATTGGCGTATGGAATACACACCGGCAGAGAGGGGTCATTGGCTCCCAGCATCCAGCCCGTACCGCCTGCACCTTTGAGATTGGCCACCGAGATAGAGTCTGGGGAGGACAACCCCGGGTGGCCTGTGTGCATGTTGCAGTGAAAAGATTGGAGCGTGTGGGAGAGCTCCCGGGCTGACGTGTTAGGAGGAGGCGATGAGAAGAGAATCTTCGCTTGCGCTGAAGAACCGTTATCAGACATCCGAGCAGAGACGTAGAAGTCTCGAATGGAAATGGAGCTATTCCACAGCAAGCCTACGACAACGATAGCTCCCAGAATCACCAGTTTTGTTTGGCTGCCCATGCCATAATCGTGTTTGCGCTCATGTGTGCAATGCGGGTACACACACGGGCGTAGCTGGTGTCTCTAACGCAAGGTAGGCACATTCTATCTCACTCGGTCAACGATATCGTACTCTGGAAGTGCCGTAGCATGCAGACGATCGCTGTCTGTCCTTTCAACCAACAGTGAGTGGGTCTTGTACGATCGAGCGTGGCTTCGAATATATTCCGTGGATCAGGCTTTGACATGCCCCAATAGCGATGTGCCTCAACCGTGCCTACTTTCTAGGAGGGCGGCTACCTGGAGGGAGCTCACTCACGCTGCCACCACCGGCACTTGGGCGGGGGACTGCGGTCGGGGGGGGAGTTGGGGGCCGAGTACCCTGGCCAACTCCTCCTCCCGCGGGTGACCCACGGGACCCAGCCAGATAGTCGGTGGGAGCCGTTGCCAGCTATCAACGGGATGGAAGGGGGCGAGGAGGAGTAAGCCGACGGATGAGAGAGAAGTGTGCGGCGGAGAGGGCGAGGTGCACAGCACCGCGCCACCCAAGAGAGGCGGCTAGATAACTCGGCAGGCGGACGCGCAGGTGCGGGGCGTTCTGGGGAGCAGGGAGGAACAGACTGCAGGGAAGCCGCGCGGAAGAAGCGAGTCGGGAGCCAGGTGGGGGCACCCATGAGTGACAAGGGAGCATATGAAGGCGCAGACCGGGGGCTAGCTCCGGGCGGCCGTGTAGGAACAAGAGACATTTACAATCGTCTCTGAAGCTCGCACCCTCTTGGCACCGTGCGCAATCACCCTGCACACGAGCACAAGGCCTCCACCAATATGCGTCCCTCAACGCAGCGAATCCTGTGACTGACGGAGCAGTCTCGTCGCAGGGAGGTTGTGCGATCAAGATTCTTAGAAGCTGTCAGCCGGGCTTCCCAGTCGTCGTCGCTTGCCATTGTGCCGGACCAACAGCCTCAAGCAGAGTCAACAGAGTTGGCAAGATCACAACACGAGCTGCATCAGGCTGCTTCTTATACAGAGATCGCGCACTGCTGCTGCAGGCGCTCAGTCCGAGCTCATCCTCTGGTGGGGCAACCCCTTTTCCTGTCCAGTCCTGCTTCCGAAAGGTTACTGGAGGTCGTACAAGCAGAGTTGAGGCCTTCGTGGGGGTAGCCAATCAGCAACACCCGGCAAGCGTCGCCAACTATAGTGTCCTGGGTGCTATTCGACGCAGAAAACATGACCACGCGGCAATAGAGTCACTCTGTGCTGGGTGGCTCGCTGACGCTGAAGACGTTAGGACGACTTCTGAGTGCTCAGACTACCTGGCGGAGATGGGCCGTGTGCCCCGACTGGAGTGATTGCGGGCACACGCGGACGCATCACGACTCCAACCATTTGTGGCGAAC
>ENA-ORXT01003196-ORXT01003196.1-marine-metagenome-genome-assembly--contig:-NODE-3196-length-18374-cov-5.256654_pt1 | contig 18374 bp, 14 predicted proteins | sample MGYA00237868_ERZ511482 | MGnify/ENA metagenome assembly ERZ511482 | reverse complement strand
GGGACGTCACGCTCCACCTTAAGACACGGTCATCGGGGTCTGTTGAAATACTTCTCTCGGTGGCAGGAACTCCCCATGCCGCACGACCTTAGCCAAGCGCCATTGGTCCTAGACCAAGTGGCGCTTCGTGAGCGGCTCTGCTCGAGGATTTTCGATGGTAGGGACATTCGGAGCCTGTTTAGCGGGGGGGTCGATGGTTTCTTTTTGAGTTCGTCGTCGGGCTCGAGCGTTCTGCCTTGAAGGTGGAACTCGACGTCCCCGGCGAGTTGCGGGCGAAGCTCGCCCCTCGTCCTCTGGCAACGCCAGCGCGCCGGGACGTCACGCTCCACCTTAAGGCAGGCACGGTCATCGGGGTCTTCAAGTTCTTGACCAAGCGCCATGACCCTGGGTGCATCCCGCTGCCTCAGCTGCCTCAGAGATGGTTCCCGCTAGCTCTCCAGGTCGAGCGATCGGAGGTCGTCGGCTTGTCTCCCGAGCACGCGGAGGGAAATTTCGGCCTCCTCCAAGGTCGCAGGGAGCTTGCTCATGACGTGCTCGGCCAGCCGCACACGCATTTTCCGAGCCGTCTCCGTGAGTCCTTCCAGCTTGCTCTGCAATGCTACGACGGTGGGATGCTCCTCTGGAAACCCTACCTTCTGCGAGGCCACCCCGGCCAGTTGGTCGCAGAGGCCCCAGAGAATTTTGAAGGCTTCCTGAGTCTGGGATTTCAATTCGACTCGAAAATCGGCCTCGAGAGTCTCCGGCGCAGGAAGGCTTTCCATGCTCGACTCAAGTTGGTGGAGTTCGCGGTAGAGCTCCAGAATCGGAGCGCGCAGAGAAGGGGAGGGAAGATCCAGCTGTCGTTCGATGACTTCACCGAACCGACCGGCGCGACCTCTGCCTGCGGCATGAAGATACGCCTGCTCCCAGGTGTCAGGACGAGAGTCCTCGAGTGCGTCCGGCCGAGCCGATTTGTCCGCCTGGCTCTCGGGAGTTTCGTCGGGGCCGAAGCGCGAGGGTAGATAAAAGATGCAGTAGAGCAAGAGCGTGAAGACGCCGACGCTGATGGCGAGGTTGGGCCCGCCGCGGGCATAGAGGGCGAGGCCGACCATGAGAGCAGCAGCTGTCCAGCCCAGGAAAGGAAGTATCAGGCGCATCAAGTCCGCTTATAACAAGCGAGCCCCGCCGGATGGGCGAGGCTCGATTGACCTTGAGTCGGCCGTGCTAGCGAGCGCTGACCTCGTCCCACTCCATGCGGAGGTTCGAAGGGTGTCGCACTTCACGGACTTCCTCGCCGTCCTTGTAGATCTTAACGATGATGCCGTCCAATTTATCGGTGCGCGAACTCGCGCGGGTTTTGGGCGTGCTTCATGTCCCGCCGACGCATTCGGACTTGGGAAGCGGTCTGACACTGGTCATGGCCATGACACGGGTGCGGCTCGTCTGCTCCTCGCGGGGATCAACGCCGGTCCACTCGAGCTCGCCTTCCTCCGTGACAAGTTCCTTGTCGCCTTTGGCGGAAACCCTAGTCACGAAGTACTTGTACTTGGCGGTCACTTCGCTGATGGCGACGGATCCATTGTTGCGCAGTTCGACGTTGTAGCCGCCCTCACGGGAAGTCACCTTGCCGCCGATGCGTTTGTCGTCTTTTTCGGAGAGCTTCTCATCATGCTCGCTGATCTCGATCTGAATGCGCCGTGCCACGACGAAACGCTCCATGGCGGCCTGTGCGTACTCCTGGTCTTCAGGCGAAAACTTGTCGATCGGCGCCTTGATCTTGGCGCCAGTCTTCAAGGAGAGACTGGCGACTCCAGTGGTGGCGTCGTAGTCCGTCAGTTTGGCTTCCACCTTTTTCGAGCCGTCCGCGCTGGTGAAGGTGCGAAACTCGTCAGCTCCGGCTCCGGCGAGACCGGTGCCCAAGAGCAGAGAGCCTAGGAAGGCTATGAGTTTTGGTTTCATGATTGCGCGGATGTTACCGTCTTTCTAAGCAATTGCCAAGACCCGTTTCACGATTTCAAGGGAATCACTTGTCCTTCTTGAGGACTAGCATTCCGGTCGCGGTCTCTGCTACCTTGCGACCCTCGGGCAGTCCGAAGACTTTCTCGCCCTTGGGGTGATCGGGATCCTTCGAGAAGTAGTAGAGGGTCACGGATTTCTCCGAGTTCTTCAGCTTCTGCTGGCGGCTGTAGAGGTAGAAGGTCGATCCCTTGCTGGTGACGTGGGAGAAGTGATCTCCCGTTCCGCCACCGGCGCCACCGGCGGCTCCGGCATCGCCGGATCCCCCTGTGCACTTGCTCTGTGGGGCAAGCCCTTTGGCCTGGGAAATCCACTCGTCGCGCTGGATGCGACCGGGGAAGGACATGATCTTGTTGAAGAACCAGACATTGTACTCGTTCCAGTCGGCCACCTGCTGGAAGCGGTAGACGCCATTCTCGTTCATCTTCCGCTCGAGGACCGGTCCGACGCCCTTGATCTTCTTGAGATCATCGGCGCAGGAGGGGTAGGCTGTGAAGACGACGCCCGACTCGGCCTTGGCTTCGACGGACTCGCCCTCGTACTGGGCAAGGTACCCGGAATAGCCGGATACGTCGGTGGGGCGATCGGGCTCGGGCTCTTCCTCGAGACCCTCGGCCAGACACTTGCTGTCGCCAGCAAGGACATCGGCCTGGGAAATCCACTCGTCGCGCTGGATGCGGCCGGGGAAGGACATGATGTCGTTGAAGAACCAGACGTTGTACTCATTCCAGTCGGCAATCTGCTGGAACCGGTAGACGCCGTTTTCGTTGAGGGTGCCTTCGAGAACCTTGCCGACGCCTTTGATGTCCTTGAGGTCATCGACACAACTGGGCTTGGAGGTGAAGACAACGCCGGGCTGGACCCGTGCCTCGACTGGCTGACCCTCGTACTGAGCGAGGTAGCCGGAATATCCGGATACGTCAGCCGGACGATCGGGCTCGGGCTCGGCTTCAAGGTCGCTCTGGGAGGAGAGGCGCTTGGCCTGAGGAATCCACTCTTCACGCTCGATTCGTCCGGGGAACTCAAGGCGCTCTCCGAATTCATCGACGTTGGACTGGTCCCAGTTCGCGACCTGCTTGAAGCGGTAGACTCCGAACTCGTTGAGGCGTCCTTCGAGAACGTTGCCGACTCCGCTGATTTCGGTGAGGTCATCGACGGTCGAGGGGCGGCTCTTGTAGAGTACACCCGCTTTGCTGTCGTAACCCACGTCTTCACCTTCGTAATCGGCGGCTTGGTCGGCGCTGAGTGCACTCAGGCCGGCGAGACCTGCACCGCCGGAATCGGCGGCGCCCGTGCCACCGGTCGTGCCATCGATCGACTGATTCCCGCCCAGGCACTTACTCTTGGGAGAGAGGTCTTTGGCCTGGGAAATCCACTCGTCGCGCTGGATGCGACCGGGGAAAGACATGATCTTGTTGAAGAACCAGACGTTGTACTCGTTCCAGTCAGCTACCTGCTGGAAGCGGTAGACGCCATTTTCGTTCAGAGTCTTCTCGAGAGCAGGACCCACGCCGCTGATCTGCTTGAGATCATCGACACAACCCGGACGGGAGGTGAAGATGACACCTGGCTGAACCCGCGCTTCGACGTCTTCGCCGTCGTACTGGCCGAGGTAACTGGAGTATCCGGAGACGTCGGCAGGACGATCGGGCTCGGGCTCTTCCTCGACTTCATCGTCACCACTTGCTCCGAGAGCGGCGGCACCGGCCAGGCCGGCTGCGGCCACCCCTGCACTGGCGATCCCGAGTTTGCTCGTGGACTCTTCCTCCGCAGCGGCGGCTTCGGCTTTGGCGCGAGCCTCGGCTTCGGCCTTTTCAGCAGCGGCAGCAGCCTCGGCTTCCGCCTTGGCACGAGCTTCCGCTTCGGCCTTTTCGGCGGCTTCGCGAGCCTCGGCTTCGGCTTTCTCGGCGGCTTCGCGAGCTTCCGCTTCGGCCTTTTCGGCAGCTTCACGGGCTTCGGCCTCTGCTTTCTCGGCAGCGGCGCGAGCTTCTGCTTCTTCCGCCTCGCGGTTGGCGGCGAGACACTTGCTGTCGGGGGCCAAGGTCTTGGCCTGTGAAATCCACTCGTCGCGCTGAATGCGGCCGGGGAAGGAGATGATCTTGTTGAAGTACCAGACGTTGTAGTCGTTCCAGTCCGCCACCTGCTGGAAGCGGTAGATACCCTGCTGGTTGAGCGTGCGCTCGAGAGCGGGACCGACGCCACTGATTTCCTTGAGATCGTCGACGCACCCGGGGGCGGAGTTGTAGATCACGCCGGAGGGAACTTCTGCACGGACGTCCTCACCATCGTATTGGCCAAGGTAGCTGGAGTATCCGGAGACGTCGGATGGCCGATCCGGCTCGGGCTCCTCTGCGATTTCCGCGTCGCCAGCATCGCCATCGCCACGGAGCGCTCCGGCACCGGCAATTCCTGCGGCTCCGAGGGCGGCGGCACCTGCGGCAATGCCGAGTCCGGAGCCTTTGGTCTCGACGCTATCTGCTTGAACCTGCACGCGGCCCGTTTCCTGGCGGACGTCCACGGCGGCGGTCGCCTCGAGGTTCTGGGTTGCGAGCAGGCGCTTGCGCTCCTGCTCTTCGGTGGTGAGTACGCCGACCTTTTCCTTGAGTGAATTAATACCGCCGATGAGTCGTTCGCCTTCTGCCTTGAGGAGGCCAAGACGCTTGCCCCAGGCACCCCAGAGGTTCCAGGCCCACCAGAGACCCAGAAGGGCCGGGATGAGCATCAGTGGCCATAGCCAGCCGAAGCATTTGCATTCGTTGAAGCTCCAGAGCCAGTCGTATTTCGCGAGAATCATTGTTCTAAGGGATGAGGGATCAAAGGGGGCGGACGCTTCGTCAGCCGGGTCCTTGTTGAGGAGTGCTAGGCGAGCCGGCGCTCGAGGGCGGTGCGTTCTTCGTCGAGCTGTTCATGCTCGCGGCGGAGCTTGTCGTTTTCAGCCTCGATGCGGGCCACTTCGGCTTTCCGTCCGCGCCAGAGGATCCAACCCAGGAAGAAGGCGAGAAGGAAGAAGACGAGGGCGATCAGGAAAATGACGGGCCAGTGATGGAAAAACCAGTTCATGAGAGTGTTCGGTTCGAGGCGATTCGAAGGGTGAATGGAGAAGCGGTGGGCGATTTACTCGCCGAGGCGGAACTCCGTCTTGCGGGCGGCGGCGGTGGCTTCGGGGCCATCGGAAGCGTCACCAATGATGCCTCCGTTGACGGTGCGGATGTTCTCGCGGCGGATGCCCCGAGTGATCAGAATGTTGCGGACTTCTGCGGCGCGGCGGTAGGCCATCTTGCGATTTGCTTCCGCGTTTCCGCGGGCGTCGGCGTAGCCGATGATGGAGATGACGTCGTCATTGCCGGCGGCCTTGAGAGCCTTGACGGCGGCGTCCACCTTCCACATGTCGGGAGGATCAACGCAGACGTGTCCGGCGCGGAAGGTGATGGCCGGGATCTTGGCGATGTCATTGGCAAGGTTGCCGCTGAACTCCATCCTTTTGGGAGCTTCGGCGACCGCGGTCTTCTTGGGCTTGGCAGCCTTTTCTGCTTCGGCGGCTTTGGCAGCGGCCATGCGAGCCTTCTCGGCATCCGCCTTGGCTTTGGCTTCCTTGGCTTTGGCTTCCCTGGCGAGGCGAGCCTTTTCCATCTCCGCCATTTCCGCCGCTTTGGCTTCTTTGGCTGCTTTCGCAACCGCAGCGGGGTCTTCCTTGGGAAGGACCGGAGCGACGGGGACCGGAGCGATCATGTCGGCCTTCTTTTCGTCTTCAGCCAGCTTCATGGCGGCGAGGCGTGCCTCTTCCTCTGCCTGCTTTTTCCTCTCGGCGGCCAAGCGGGCGCGGCGAGCTTCTTCTTCGGCCTTCCTGTCGGCTGCCATTTTTGCGTCCTCCTCCTGCTTCCTTTTGAGGGCTGCGGCAGCCTCTGCTTCGGCCTTCCTGGCTTTCTCGGCCTCGGCAAGTCTCATGGCTTCGTCATCGCCGTCCTGTCCCGAGGCGGCGGCAATGGTGCCCACAGCGGCGGCGCCTGCGGCTCCGGCGACTCCGGCGACGTTGCCGATAGTGAGCTGGTTGTCGACGGTGCCTGCGGGGAGGCCAGCCTCGACTTTCGCGACGAGAGCTTCGCGCTCTTCCTCGGTGCCAACCGCACCATTCAGAGTGACGCGGTAGTGATCGGCCGTCGCGGTGACTCCCTGAAGACCTTCCGAGGCCAAGGTCCCATTGGCGGATTCCGTCAAGGCTGTCTCAATTCTAGTCTGACACTTGCAACAGGACTTGCTGAGAAAAGCATAGGCACCGGTGAAGAGCGCCAGAAGAAGAAGAGGCAAAGATTTCATGACAGTAGAAATTGTTGGGAGCAGATTGTTGTTACCAGCACTGTGGCGGGACACAACAACGATTATGGATCACGATTGTATAGAGGCTGAGGTGCGGTTCGAAAGTCACAATTGGTTGAGAACTCCACGACTACGGCTACGGTCGGACTTCACGCCCTCTTAGCTCAGCTGGATAGAGCGTCAGACTTCTAATCTGAATGTCCCGAGTTCGAGTCTCGGAGAGGGTATTTCCCGAAAACGGCATTTTTCCCCGTCACAGCGGCGAATCCTGCTTGGAAGAAAGACTGGCCTTCGCAGGCCTGTTTTCGGCTCATGCCCAAACCCATCATCGAGCTGGAGGACGTATGGCGCACCTACGAGATGGGCGGCGAAGAAGTCCATGCGCTGGCAGGGATCGATCTGCGCATCGACGAAGGCGAATACGTCAGCATCATGGGCCCCTCAGGCTGCGGGAAGTCCACGCTTCTCAACGTGCTGGGGTGTCTCGATCAGCCCACGGCCGGGAACTACCGACTCGCCGGGGAGGAGATCAGCGAGCTCGACGACGACACGCTCTCCCTTTTCCGAGGCAGGCGGATCGGTTTCATCTTTCAGTCCTACAATCTGATTCAGCAGCTCTCGGTGCTCGAGAACATCGAGGTTCCCCTTTTCTACCAGGGAGTGCCCGAGGCAGACTGCCGTGCCAGGGCGGTGGAACTCGCCGAGCAGGTTGGACTGACCGAGCGGATGGATCACCGCCCCAACGAACTCTCCGGTGGCCAGCAGCAGCGGGTGGCGATCGCCCGGGCTCTCGCCAACGAGCCGGTGGTGATCTTTGCCGATGAGGCGACGGGGAATCTGGACTCGAAATCCGGGGACGAAATCCTGGCGATCTTCGAGGATCTTCACCAGCGAGGCCGCACGCTTGTGTTCGTGACCCATGACGAGGCAATGGCGGAGCGGACCACGCGGACGATTCGCCTCAAGGACGGCGTGGTCCGCGTCGATACGGCGTCGGGACTCGGCTCAGGGGACGAGGAGGGGGCCGCCTTATGATTCGGCGCATCCTTCAGCTGCTGTCTCCGGGTCAAATCAAGCGCTCGTTCCTCCTCGGCACCAAGAGCCTCTGGATGCATCGGCTTCGTTCGCTCTTGACCGCCCTGGGCATCGTCTTCGGAGTGGCCTCGGTGATTGCCATGCTGGCGATCGGCGAAGGAGCGAGCTTCGAGGCGCAGGAGCAAATCCGGCAGCTGGGCAGTCAAAACGTCATCGTCGAGAGCGTCCTGCCGACCGACAGCGCGAACGATGAGGCGGATCAGAGCCGAGGGATCGAGTACGGCCTCAAGTATCGTGATCTGCGGCAGATCCAGAATACGATTCCGGAGGTGCGCCTGACGGTGCCTGCCAAGAAGCAGCAGAGTTCGGTCTGGCATGGTGCGTGGAACGTCGAATGCGAGATCATGGGCACGGTGCCCGAGTTTTTCGACACTCGAGGACTGAAGCTTCGACGCGGTCGTCTGTTTTCGCCGCTGGAGATGGAGGACCGCCGAAACGTGGCGGTCATCGACGAGGGCACGGCTCGCAAGCTGTTTCCTCTCGAGGATCCGATCGGGTCGAGCCTGCGTGTCGGTGCCGATTACTTTCGCGTCGTCGGCATTCTCGAGCAGGTTGGTGGTGGCAATGCCGGGAAGGAGGGAGAGCAGAATGCCGACCTGGGGCGCCTGCTCGTGCCGCTCTCCGCCTTTCTCGAGCGTTTCGGTGAGATCAACGTCAAGAGACGCGTCGGCAGTGTGACGACGGAGAAGGTCGAGATCCACGAATTTACCGCGATGGTGAGGGACGTCGAAAAAGTGGTGCCCACGGCCAACGCGATTCGCCGGGTGCTGGCGATGAACCGAGAGGAGGGCGAGTATCGGATCACGGTCCCCGTGGAGTTGCTGAAGCAGGCGGAAAAGACCCGCCGGATCTTCAATACCGTGCTGGGATCGATCGCCGCGATCTCGTTGCTTGTCGGCGGCATCGGCATCATGAACATCATGCTGGCCACAGTCACGGAGCGGACCCGTGAGATCGGCATTCGCCGGGCGCTGGGGGCTCGGCAGGGGGATATCGTTTTTCAGTTTCTGGTCGAAACCGTGCTTCTTTCGGGAGCGGGCGGCGTCCTGGGGGTGGCTTTGGGACTGATTGTTCCGGCGGTGGTGGGGCACTTCACGGGGATGCAGACTCTGATCCAGCTCTGGGCCCCGACGCTGGCATTTTCCATCTCGCTGGCGGTCGGAATTCTCTTTGGGATCTATCCAGCGATGCGTGCGGCGAGGATGAATCCCGTCGAGGCGCTCCGGCACGAATAGCGCTTGCCGCGTCATCCAGCCGGAGTCGCGGACAAGGCTTGCGTTGATGCTCTGGAAGGAGAATGATTTTTGCGACTTGCAAAACTCCGCCAGCGAGGGAACGGAGCGGCAGCCCTCTATTACGACTCTTCGATCATCCCAATGAAAGCCATCGGCATCGACTTTGGAGAAGCCCGCATCGGCATTGCCGTGAGCGACGACCTCGGTATTACCGCGCGCCCTCTCAAGACCATCGCGGTCGAGGGTGATCCGGAGGATGCCATTCCTCAAATCGTGACGATCGTCGAGGCCGAAGAGCCTGAAGTGGTCGTGGTCGGTCACCCGATCCGCATGGACGGCTCGGTGGGTGAGAGCGCCCTCAAGGTCGAGGCATGGGCTGAGATTCTCGCGGACGAACTCCCCAGTGACGTCGGCATCGAACTTCTGGACGAGCGTCTCTCCACCGTGGACGCGGAGAAGAAGATCAAGGAGATGCAAAAGGGCTCCAAGACGAAGAAGAAGGCGAGCGTCGACATCGATTCGGCCGCTGCCGCCGTGATTCTTCAGGATTTCCTCGACGAACAGCAGGAGTCCGGCCCCGGCGACGAGATTCTCGCCGATATCGGCAAAGGCCGCCGCGACCCCAGTCTCGCGGCCTTTGAAGATGACGATGACGGCGACTTCAGTCTCGACGATGATGACGAGGACGACTTCAGCCTCGATGACGACGACGACGAGGATGATGATGACGAGGATGACGAGTACGACGAGGACGGAGACGACCGAGACCGGAACAGCGACTTCGGCTACGGAGGCATCTGGAACGGTCAAGACGACGACTAGCCACGGTTTTCGCCGCCATCGGATCCGAGTCGCGTATGATGGCCGACCCTTCGAGGGTTGGCAGAGTCAGCCGAGCGGACGCACGATTCAGGATCATCTGGAGAAGGCACTTTCGCTCCTCGTGGGCCGGGATGACTTTGCCGCACGCGTGCACGGTTCAGGACGGACCGATTCCGGGGTCCATGCGATCGGTCAAGTCGCCCACTTTGATGCTCCGCCTGACTTTTCGCTGAGAGGTCCTTCCTGGAGGGAGGCTCTCAACACCAAGCTCCCAAGAGAGATCCGTGTTCTGGAGGCCGCAGAGGTCGAGGATGACTTTCATGCCCGCTTCTCCGCGACTGGCAAGTGCTACCGATACCGACTGTTTCGAGGGAGGAACCTGAGTCCGCTCGAATTGGGCCGAGCCTGGAACCCGAGGGGACGGATCGACCGGGGTCTTCTTGAGGCCGCCGCTCAAGCTCTGATTGGCGAACATGACTTCGGGGCTTTTGCCGCCTCGCGTGGAGCGGAGCATCTCGAGCCGGCTTCCACCGTCCGGACCATCACGGGGACGCGCATCATCGAAGAGGACGACGCCGATGGAGTGGGGGAGGGACCGGTGATCCGGCTCGAGTTTTCGGGCGACGGTTTTCTTTACAAGATGGTGAGACTGCTCACTGGGTACGTCGTCCAGATTGCGACCGGCGCCCTGACCATTGACGACCTCCGCGCGGCGCTTTCCAATCCGAAAGGAGGCACCACGGGCCACTGTGCTCCCCCGGACGGCCTCTATCTGCTGCGCGTCGACTACCCAGCGACAGTGACGGGGACAGATGAACCGGGCCGCCCTATTGCTTCTCCAGCTTGATCGACCGAAAGTCGAAGAGCTCTCCGCCGATGCTCTTCGGCCTGAGAACGAAGTGGTAGGTGCCCGGCTTGGAAAACTTGAACGTGCCGATCGGGACGCTCGCGAAGGTCGCCTTGCTTCCGGTGTTTTTTGCCTTGGCCTCGATCGTGGTGCCGCCGGCGGTCAGGTTGTACGTGCCGGCTTCTTCACTGCCATCGGCCTGCTGGACGAGAACTCTGTACTCGCCTGCTTCGGGGATGGTCGCCTGCCAGTGGACGCGAGAGTCGATGCCGCGCCAGTTGGTGATCAGGTCGCCTTCCGCCGACAGGCGCGCACCTTTTCCGTCGATGGTCGCAGTGGATGCGGCGAGGACGCCCTGGGTCTGGCCCAGATCAACCAAGGCCTTGAGGAGTCCCTGATGGCGGTCTTTCACCTGTGCCTTGATCCGATCGAGAGCTCCCGCAGGTGCGCTCGCGTAGACTGCTTCGGCCGCGGGCCATGCCGCAGGATCGGCCAATTGAGAGATGGCGAAGGCGACGTTTGCCTTTTCGCTTGGCAATTGGATCAGTTCGCCGACCTCCTTTAGAAGCGCGACGGTCTCAGCGTGGGGCCGGGAACTTGGCTGCCAGCCCATGTCCTTAATGCTTCGGACCGCAACGCGCTGCTGGGTTTCGGACTTCTGTTCCTTGAAGTAGTCCACCAGCAGGGGAAGCGGCTCGGCGGTGCCCCAGCGACCGAGGGCCTTGACGGCGTCGTTGGCAGTGTCGGGATCACGCAGAAGCCGGCGAATCCGCGTGAGGACCTTATCCCCGCCAATCTGGGAAGCGGCCATCAGAAGGAGCGTGCGGCTTTGTTCCTTTTGGACTTCGGAGAGCCCATCCAGCAGGACGTCGGCCCGGCGTTCGGGGTTTTTGATCTCGGAGGTGATGGACTGGATGGCCGCCATCGCGGCTCCCTGATCCTTCATGGAGATCTGGTCAAGCAGGCCAACCACCGTCGTCAGATCTTCGGGTCCGCCGATGATGCCGATCGTGTTGATCGCGCGACCGCGGTTTTCGTCATCAGTCCGCGCGATCTCGACGACCGTGGGCAGGACGGTTGCCGAGTCGTCCCTCTGCATGAGCGTGGTGAGCATCTGAAAGCGAGCTTTGCCCTTCTGCTTGAGGAGATGATCGCCGATCGCCTCGACGACGCCGGGTCCCTGAAGGCGGCTGAGTGCGTCTGCGGCCGCTGGTCCGGCTCCTCCGTTGAGTGAGCCGTCCGGACTCTCTGCAATGTAGGCGACGAGGAACTCGACGTCATCGGGTGTGCCGCTGGGGTCGTCCGAGAGGGTGAGCGCCTCGAAAGCTTCCTTGCGCGAGAGAGCGCCCTGATAACGCAGGAACATGGTCGCCCCGACGACCATTGCGATCAGGAGAAGAGCGCCGGCCGTGATCAGCGACCAAGTCGGAATCGTCGAGAGCAGGCTCGGCTTGGGAGTGGTATCCTGGTCTTCTGCGATGCCATCCTCACCGTCGGTTTCCTCTTCTTCGTCAAGAATCACGGCGGCAGGCTGGGCCTGCTGAGAAGAGGTGGCGGTCGCCGCTGCGCCTGCGGCCGCTGCACCTGCTGCACCTGCTGCACCTGCTGCACCTGCTGCACCTGCTGCACCTGCTGCACCTGCTGCTGCTGTTCCTGCTGCGGTTGCCGCTGTTGAGGCACTCGCCGGGCGGACCCCGGCTGCGGAAGCAGGAGGGGTGGCGGGCGTTGCCGGTGCCACCGGTGCGGCCGCTGAAGGAGCCGGCGTGCCTGCCGCAGGGCTAGTGACATCGGTCCATTGGGCCCGAAATTTCGCGAGCGCTTCCTTGGCTGTCAGCGGCCGATCCTCGAGCCGCCGGCTCATGAGCCAGTCGATCCACTGAGCGATCCAGGGCGAGATATCGGGGCGGAGCTTGGCAAGAGGCACGTAGCGATGCTGCAGATGAGCTGCCATCACCTGAGGCCCGGTCTCTCCGTCAAAGGGGTAGCGTTGGGTGAGGCTGTAGTAGTACAGAGCACCCAGCGAATAGAGGTCCGTGCGTCCGTCGAGTTCGCCGCGCTCGAACTGTTCGGGGGCCATGAAATAGATGGAACCGAGAATTCCATCCTCCTGATCGCTGGTTTGCACGGAGGGCTGCTGACCAAACTTGGCGAGCCCGAAGTCGAGGATCTTGATTTGAAACTTACCCGAGGCATGCCAGATGACCATGAGGTTGTGCGGCTTGAGATCTCGGTGGACGAAACCTTTTGCCTGGGCGGCGATGAGCCCTTCGAGAGTCTGGGTTACGACGGCCTCGAAGTCCTTTTCGGTGAGCGCCCCCCGCCCGACGGTTTCGTCGAGAGTCTCTCCATCGAGTAGTTCCATCACGACAAAGGGACCCTGCTCATCCTGGCCCACGTCGTAGACCGTGACGATGTTCGGATGCTGCAAGGCCGAAAGCATCCGCGCCTCCTTCAAAAGGTCGTCGGGGTTGGCTGCGGCCTGGGCCTCTTCCTGCGTCAGCACTCGCTTGAGTGCTACGTCGCGGTTGAGGTTGGTGTCGTAGGCCTTGTAGACGGCGCCGAGGCCGCCTTGGGCTAGTTTCTCACGGATCTCGTAGCGCGTGCTCATGGGTAGGATGGAAGCACGACCCTAGCGACTTCGAACGCGAGTTCCAGAGTCTTTTCAAGGGCGTGCGCTCAGGGCGACGGCAAAGGAGCGAGAACCGGATTGCGAAAGCTGACAAAGCCAGCGGCATCGCCGCCGCCGACTCCAAGGGACATCTGAAGTTCCGTCAGCGAGCTGTTCGCTGTGAACTCGAGTCGCATGGGACTCCGGAGATATGAATAGGTGTGCGTTCGCGAAGAGCTTTTCCGTTTCACCGAGAGAAGGCGACTGCTTGACGGGAGCCGGCTCGTTTTCCCGCTATGAACTCGCTAGCAAGGCCAGCAGTCCGAGAATGCAGAGGCAGGAAAGGAAGATGAGCCAGAGTGCGATCTTCTTCACCCTTAGGCCTTGATCCCCGTGGTCGCCTGCCGCCGGAGCCTTAGGAGTTGGGGAGGCGCTGGAAGGCTTGTCTGGATTCGCAGTCTTCGTGGTCGCGGATGCAGACGCGGAGGCGGGTGCGAGCAGGGGTGTGCGCGATGGGCTGGGCTTGGCCGGCGAGTGCCGAGGGGGCTGGACCTCCGAGGTGCCGGCAGCAGGGGAGACGCTCGGCAGAAGCGCTTTCGGCGGGAGAGGGGCGCGCTCGATCGTTTTCTCCCTTTCCTTCGCCCTCTCCTTCGAAGCAGACGGCACGATGGTCTGGTGATCTGAAACCACGACTGGACTCTCTTCCGGTGATGCGGGAATGGGATCGGCGGGCGCTTCTGACTCGGCGGCGACGGCGACGCGAGGCGCCTCCGGTGAGGCAGAGACAGTGACGGCGGTCGTGCGCTCGGTGTCGAAGCCGGCCCGGAGCGTTCGGATCGCCTCCTCAGCGTTCAGGGGCCGGTCGTCCATGTTTCTTGCGAGGAGTTTCATCACCCAGTCACAAAGCCACTTGGGCAGGTCGTCGCGGAGCTCATGTAAAGGCTCGACGGAGTGATCAAGGTGGCTATTCATAACCTCCGCCGGGTTGGTTCCGCGGAATGGGTGGAGCGTGGTTAGAGCGTAGTAGTAGAGGCAGCCAACGGCATACAGGTCTGTCCGCGGATCCAGCGCCGTGCGCTCGAACTGCTCGGGAGCCATGAAGAAGATCGAGCCATGAATTGCGTTTGTCTGATCGATTGTCTGGAGCGAGGGCTTGGGGCTGAACTTGGCGAGTCCGAAGTCGAGGATCTTGACCTGGAACGATCCTCCCGGAAGCCACATCAGCATGATATTGCTCGGCTTTAGATCGCGGTGCTGGAGTCCGGCCTGCTGGGCGGCGACGAGCCCCTCAAGCACCTGGACGGCCATGGACTCGAAGTCGCTCCGGTCGAAGGCTCCGGCCTGCACCAGCTGCTCGAGGGTTTTTCCCTCGAGGTATTCCATCACCAGATACCCGCCGTCTTCATCGATCCCGATGTCGTGGACGGTGATGATATTGGGATGCTGGAGAGAGGAGAGGACGGTGGCCTCGTGAAGGAGGATCCCGCTTGAGTCGGCCGCGCCTCCTCCTGAAGTTTTCTCGCCCGCAACCGGGCTCGTCGAGTCGAGCTCCTCCGGCTTGAGCAGCCGCTTGATCGCGACCCTGCGTTTAAGATTTTTGTCCTCGGCCAGGTATACGGTACCGACACCGCCCTGTCCAATCTTAGCCTTGATCTCGAAGCGCGGGTCCATACGGGAAATGAATGAGCTGGCTGGGAGGAAGCTTGCTACACTTCCGGTCCACTCCATGTTCCCCCGATCCCGACGGACCTGCAACCGTCATCTTGCTCATGATTTTTTCTGATATTCTAACCCTCGCCGCTTCCGACGTTTCTCCAGCAGCCGAGGAAGTAGCCTCCCACGCCGTCAACTCCCTCTCGAAGTTCGACACGGTCTCGATCCTGCTGGTCGTCACGAGCGTGTTCGGGTTCATCAATTCCAGGTGGCTGCGTCTGCCGAGCACCATCGCCCTGATGCTGCTGGGGCTCCTGCTCGCACTGGTGCTCACGGCCGTCGGCCACTTCGTGCCGGGCGTCGTGGAGCCGGTCCGGGAGTTCATCGGAAGCATCGACTTCAATCGGACCGTGCTCGATATCCTCCTGTGTTTCCTCCTCTTTGCAGGGGCCATGCACGTCAATATCGACGACCTGGTCCGCAACCGATACGTCATCGGCCTCCTCGCCACGGTCGGCGTCATGGTCTCGACGTTTCTGGTTGCCGGTTTCGTCTACTTTCTTTCCTCCCTTCTCAAGGTGGACCTCGACTTCCGCTATTGCCTCGTCTTTGGAGCGCTCATCTCTCCAACCGATCCGGTCGCGGTGCTGGCGATTCTGAAAAAGGTCGGTGCTCCCGATGGTCTGCGCACAAAGATGGCCGGCGAGTCACTTTTCAATGATGGAGTCGGGGTCGTGGTCTTCATCGTCTTGACGACGATGTTCGGGATGACCGACGGCCATGGGCACGGCGGCGGAGACGAAACCATGGGCGCCATCGCGATCGGCCAGCTGTTTCTTCAGGAGGTTGCCGGTGGGCTGCTGGTTGGGTTCGTCATTGGCATGGTCGGCTTCTTCCTGATCAAGCAGGTTCATGACTACGACGTCGAAGTCCTTCTCACTCTCGCGATGGTCATGGGCGGCTATTCCCTCGCCAGTTCTCTCGGAGCCTCCGGCCCGCTGGCCATGGTGGTCGCCGGTCTGTGGATCGGAAACTACGGTCGACGTCTAGCGATGTCGGAGAAGACACGCCAGCATCTGGATACCTTCTGGGAGTTGATCGACGAACTGCTCAACGCGTTCCTGTTCGCCCTGCTCGGCCTCGAGATGCTCGTGCTGACCCTCGAGAAGAGCTGGATCATCTTCGGGCTCCTCTGCATTCCCGTCGTGCTTCTTGCCCGCTTTCTCGCGGTCGGAGGCCCCGTCACCGTTCTTAAGCGCTACCGCGAATTCACCAACGGTGTCATCCCGATCCTGACTTGGGGCGGACTGCGGGGCGCCATTTCGGTCGCACTGGTTCTCTCGCTCAAGCCTATCGAAGGAGACAGCTCACGGGATATCCTTCTGGTGGCGACCTACGCCTGCGTGATCTTCAGCATCGGCGTCCAGGGACTCACGGTCGGCAAACTGATCCGGAGCAAGGTGGGGACGGCGCCGCCCCTGGATCCCGCCCACTAGAAGCAATGGCGCTTGGTGAAGCGCCACCCACGGTCGACCTGGGGAGTCCTGCCACCGAGAGGAGCATTTCAAGAGGCCCCCGATGACCGTGCCTGGCTTAAGGTGGAGCGTGACGTCCCGGCGCGCTGGCGTTGCCAGAGGGCGAGGGGCAGGCTTTGCCCGCAACTCGCCGGGGACGTCGAGTTCCACCTTCAAAGCAAAACGCTCGAGGCCCCCGCTAATCAAGCGCCATTACCGCTAGAAGCGTGGCGCTCCGCTCGCAGGGTTGCCGAGGAGTTCAGCTTGGACTTCATGGCAGCCCGGTGATCTTCTCCTGCCGTGTGCCGAGGCTTCATCCGCGTAGGCACCGCATCTGAATCCCGCTCCTCGGGTCTGCAAGCCCCGGAGGGGCCGCCCGATCGCGCCGCGCCCTCTATTTGCGTGCGGCAATAATGGCCCCCGCGATGGCCTCGGCGATGCGCTGCCGATGGGCCGAAGTCTTGATCATCGCGCCCTCGACGCGATTGCTGAGGAAGCCCGCCTCCACAAGAACCGCCGTGCTCTTGGTCATCAGCAAAACCTTGTACGGCACCTTCTTGACCCCGCGATCTCGGGACGCGGTCTGGTGCGCGAGAGGCTTTTGGATCTTCTGCGCAAGCAGCTTGCCGGCGGGACTGTAATAGAAGGTTTCAATCCCGGCGACGCTTGTGTTCGTGTGGGCATTGAAATGGATGCTGATGAAGATCGAGTTCTTGTACCGATTGGCAATCTTCGAACGCTCCTCCAGTCCGACGTACTTGTCCGTGCGGCGCGTCAGCACGGTGGGGATCCCGTTCCTGCGCAGAAGCACCTCGATCCGCTTGGCGACGTCGAGTGTGAGTTCCTTTTCGCCTTGTCCATGCCAGTGGGCACCGTCGTCTTTGCCACCGTGCCCGGGATCGAGAACGACCGTGCGGAAATTTTCAGCGTGCAGGAGCCCCGTGAAGGCGACCGCAAGGAGGATGAGAAATCGAGAGAGGCGCGGCGCAGGCATGGACTGTCCAGCCTAAGACGGCCTCACTGGACTGCCAAGAATAATTGAGCAGAGCCCGACGACGGGCCGTAGAATGGCGGCGTGATCCACTACCGACTCGTTTTCGTCTTCGTTTCCGCCTTTGTGGCGCTTGGGGCAGAGATATCCGCCCAGGACGGCTGGCAATCAGCGGTCCGAGGACGAGAATTTGTCTTTCCCCGCGATCATTCGGCGCATCCCGAGTCGAAGACGGAGTGGTGGTATTTCGTCGGTCACCTGGATTCGGAGGACGGAAGCGAAAGGCTGGGGTTTCAGTTCACGCTCTTTCGGCAGGGGCTCCGGCCGCCGGGTTCGCCGTCGGGGAGCAGCCGGTTCCTGGTGTCGGACTTCCACTTTGGCCACCTCGCGATTTCTGATCTAAAAAAAGCCAGGCATTGGGGACACCAGCGCGTGCTCCGCGGCAGCTTCGGCGAGGCGGGCACTGGGCAGCCCGGAGAAGAGCAGCTGGTCTGGGTCGGTGACTGGTCGGTGGACCGGGTGGGGGAGAAGGGCTTTCGCATTCGGGGCAGCGAGGGCGAACTGGCTCTCGATCTGGAACTCACGCCCACCAAGCCCATGGTGTTGCAGGGGGATCGCGGCTACAGCCCGAAGGCCGCAGGAAAAGGCAACGCCTCGAACTACTATTCGCAAACCCGTCTGAGCGCGAAGGGGTCGGTGGCATGGCCGGGTCGAAGCGCGGAAGTGCGTGGAGACGCGTGGCTCGATCGGGAATGGAGTACCAGCATGCTGGGCGCTGACCAGGCAGGGTGGGACTGGTTTGCCCTGCAGTTTGAGGATGGCACGGAGCTGATGATCTACCAGATGAGGAAGCGAGACGGAACCGCTGATCCATTTTCGTCGGGCACCTTCGTAGATCAGGAGGGCCGGTCGACCCGACTCATGGCCGGTGATTTCACGCTGCGTCCGCTCAGGGACTGGACCAGTGCAAAGAGCGGCGGGCAGTATCCCGTGAAATGGGAAGTCAAGGTTCCCGGGCGCCAGCTATCGCTGGAAGTCGAGGCCGCGTTTGACGAGCAGGAGATGGCCCTTGGCATCGTCAACTATTGGGAAGGATCAGTGGGGGTGAAGGGAACTCATTCGGGCAGGGGTTATCTTGAGATGACCGGGTATGCAGGGGATCTCGTCGGGCTACGGGGCTTGCCTGAATCCAAAAATCAACCGTAGCGGGCTAGCGGCCACACGACCTCGGACAAATTCTAATTGTTAGTAAGTCAGTTTGAAATCGAGGCCGTTTTCCCGAGTTGAAACCTAGGATTTT
>ENA-ORXT01003192-ORXT01003192.1-marine-metagenome-genome-assembly--contig:-NODE-3192-length-18394-cov-5.322815_pt1 | contig 18394 bp, 13 predicted proteins | sample MGYA00237868_ERZ511482 | MGnify/ENA metagenome assembly ERZ511482 | reverse complement strand
TGCTACGGGGCAGCCTTGGGCCTCGGCGGTCCGTCGCTTCGCTCCTCCCCGGACGAGGAGGGACCCTCGTCCCTACCACAAGGCAAGCCGTTTTGCGATCACTCCAAACGGCAAGGTAGGGTCGATCCGGTTCAATCCCAAAGGAAGAAATCCCGCCCAGAATTCCCGACACCCCCCATTAACCAAGCGCCATTGCGCCTAGGCGTCTGTCGGACTTGATGCGTTCGCTCGCAGGGCAGCTGCAGTCGTGAGAAGGTGGAAGGATAGCCTTCCGTCGGCACCCCCCCAGGCAACGCCTCCACGCTCTCACGAGCGCGGCTACCTTCTGCTTTTTACTTCACCGCTAGCGTTCATGGGAAAGCCATTCTCGGGTGAACCAAGTGGCCGTTGCTGCTAGAATCGCTGCAGGAAGCCGAACAGATCACGCAGCTCCTCCTGGCTGAGCCCCGTGAGCAGTCCCTCCGGCATGAAGGAGACGGGAAGCGCGGTCTGCTTCGCGATCTCCTGCCGCGAGACGACTTGCTCCCCGGTGAGGGTCTGAAGGGTGATCGTGGTTTCCGTCGACGCGCCGACGAAACCGCTGAGCAACTGACCATCGTGCAGTTCAAGAGTGACGAGTCGGTGCTCGGCCGGGACCGAGGCACTCGGGTCGATGACGTTTTCGACGAGGTACTGGAGACTCGAACGCTGGGAGCCGGCGAGATCCGGGCCGAGTGCGCGGCCTTCACCCTGAACACGATGGCAAGCGGAACAGCGCTCCATGAAGAGACGACGTCCCGTTTTGAGATCCGCCTCGCCGACCGCGTCGCCGAGCTGCCTGACCAGCCGAGTGATTTGCTGCTCCTTCTCCTGCGGGGTCGGACGAACGTCGCCCCAGAGCTTTCGGATCTGCGCCTCGTGCTCAGGGGTGAACCGGGCAATCTGAAGAGCGGTGGTGGCAGGGATCTCGCGAGACGCGAGGCGGCCCTCGCGAAGCTCGCCGAGAAGTCGCTCTGCCCAGTCGGGGCGCGAGGCGAGACTCTGGATCGCGGCCGCCCGGGCTACGCCTTCGAAGCCCGGGTAGCGACTCAGCAAGTAGTCCGAAACCTCGGTCTCGGCGTTGTCGCCTGCGCGCGCCAAAAGCAGGAGCGCCGCGGAACGAAGCTCCGGGAAATCGACACAGCCAATGAGAACTCGTTCCCAGCCCTTCGGGGCCGCCCGGACATAGCGCCCGAGGGCAGTTCTCCTGTCGTCCGGCTCGAGTTCATCACCCGTCGCAAGGGTGAGAAGTCGGGCGAGCGCGGCCGGATCTCCAAAAAGCGTTCCCAGACTGGTGGCCAAAAGGGCGAGTTCACGCTGCTGGTATAGCTCGGGTGAGAAGTCGGCCCATGCTTTTGGCGCAGGGATCGAGCTACGCCCTTCCCAGCCCTGCAGAAGCCCCTGCAAAATATCCCGGGCTGCCGCAGGATTCTCATGGGAGATGCGCAGCAGGTCCCCCACCCCGTCCTCTGCACCCTTGGGGAGCGACGCGAGCCGTCGTGCGATGAATTTTCGGACCTTTGGAATCTCCGACGTTTCGGCGAGCCGGGCAAAGCGCACGGGATCCTGGTGAACCAGTGGCTCCGTTCCGTACCAGATCATCAGCGGAAGATTCTGGTCAGCGGCGTCCTCGACGTGGCTCAGCAAGGACTCAACGATGACCCAGCGGCGGGGTGGTTCGATTCGCTGGAGCACGCTGGCGAGGTGGAGCCGTACCAGGGCGGACTGGTCGGATCGGGCTCGGGTCTCCAGGAGGCGGAGCGCGGCGGCGGAGAGCGGGAGAGATTCTCCTAGAAGACGCACCGACCAGGCGCGCAGGTGCTCTTCCGGCGATGCCAACAGCTCGAGAAGCAGTTCCTGATTCACCCCGTCAACGGCCCACAGCGCCCACAGCGCGCGGAGTTGTCGGGTGACGTCTTCGTGGTCATCGAGAATCTTCCGAAGTTGCGGCGAAACTTGTCCCGCCCGGCGCTCCTGTAAAATTCTGCGGGCATGACGGACGAACCAGTCGTTGGGGTGCAGCTGGAGCTGTACAAGTTCCTCCTGCGTGGAGTCGGCGAGATTCCCGGACCACCCCACCGCATCGCCATAGCTGATCCGATAGATGCGACCCGTGTGCTTGCGCGTGTTCCTGGTGCTGTGGCATTCGCCGGTGTCGTTCCAGTCCGTGACGAAAACCGAGCCGTCGGGACCGGTGCGGAAGTTGACCCCCATGAACCACGGATCTTCGACCTGAAGGAAATCGGGGTCGTGGGTCGCGACGTAACCGGAACCGCTGCGCACCAGACGATCGTTGTTGATCCGTCGCCCGTGCGTGTTGTGGAGCAGGACGGTGTTGCGATAGCGAGCCGGCCACTGGTCACCGAGATAGACGAGAATCCCGCAGTGGGAATGCCCGCCACCGAGGAGCGATTCCTCTTCCGTGCCGACACCTCGACCGTAGTTGCTTCCTCCGAGGTAGTGGAGATGGTCGGCGATCGTCTTGATGCGTTCGTAGGCGAAGCGGCTCGACTCGCGGTTGCGCCACGGGTCGTAGTGCGCGCCCTGAATGGCGTGAAACAGATGCGGGTCCACCGTGTTCGGAATGAAAGCCTGGCCATAGTCGTCCCAGTCGATTCCCCAGGGGTTGGTGCAGCCATCAAGGTAGGATTCCCAGCGATCCTCGGTCGGGTGATATCTCCACACCCCGCCGTCGAACACGCGCCTCTCGTCGTCGGCCGACCCGGGTCTTCCAATCTTCGACCAGTTGGTGCGACCATGCGTTCCGTAAAGCCAGCCGTCCGGACCCCAGGCCAGGTTGTTCGCGAGATTGTGCGAGTTGGCAAAGTTGCCGAAGCCATCAAGCATCGCCTTCGGCTCCTCGTCGGGGACGTCGTCACGATCGCGGTCGGGGATGAACAGGAAGTGCGGAGGCGACATCACGTAGACGCCGCCGAAGCCGAGCTCGATGCCGGTGACGTAGTTGAGGCCTTCGTGGAACACGGTGCGCCTGTCGTGTTTCCCGTCGCCATCGACATCCTCGAGAATGACAATGCGGTCGGCCGCCGCCTCGGCCGTGTGCACCGGGTAACTGTGGTTTTCCGCGACCCAGAGCCGCCCGCGGTCATCGATACAGAGCGCAGTTGGTTGCAAGACGGCGGGTTCACTGGCGAAGACGGTGACCGTGAACCCCTCCGGCACCCGCATGGTCTCAGCAGCGCGCTCCGGCCCATAGGGTTCATCCTGAGCCGGCAAACCAGCCCCGAGGAGCAGGACCAAGTGAATGAGATAGGACCGCTTCATCGGCAAATCGTGAATGGGTATACGTACAATCCAAGGAGATCCGTGTTTCCCCGTGGCGAGCAAGACAGATCACTATCCAATGCGCCTTGCCTCAACGGGATGATTCACCCGAGGTCGGCCGTGGTCTTCTCTGCTGTTCTTGAGCCGCCGCCGAGGCACGCCACTACGTCACTGGGAAGCTGCCCTCTACTTCGCCATTGGCACAAAACGAACGCACATGGGCGTGGGGAGCGGAAGAGTCTGGTCAGTGACAGTGAGGCTTCCGTCCTGCGCCACCTTCACGACACCGGCGTTGCCCGACTTCTGATTGCAGGTGACGATGTGCCGACCGTCGGGGGCGATGCCGAAGTTGCGGGGAATCTCGCCACCGCAGGAGGCATGCCCGATCGAGCTGAGATCGCCGTGCGCGCCGATCGCGAACGCTGCGATCGAGTTGTGGCCGCGGTTGGCGACGTACAGGTATTTGCCACTCGGGTGAATCAGCATCTCGGAGGTGCTGTTGCCCTCGACCGGCTCCGGCAGCGTTGAGACACTGTTCTTTTCCATCAGCCTGCCGCCGGCGAAGTCGAAGGAAGTCACCTCGCTGGTCAGCTCGAGGTTGGTGTAGGCAAATGGCATGGTCGGGTGAAAGGCGAAGTGGCGAGGTCCGCCCCCAGGCTTCGTCGGCACGGAAGGCTGAAGGTGCGGCTTGATGGCTCCACCCGCTCCCACCTCATAGAGGAAAATCTTGTCGGCCCCAAGGTCCGCCGAGACGATGAGGCTGCCGTCGGGCGAAGGGACGACACAGTGGGCGTGAGGCCCAGTCTGGCGGCGCTCGTTGACACTCGATCCCTCGTGCTGGATCAGCGATACCACTTCGGAGATCGAGCCGTCCTCGCCGACCGAGAACGAAGCGACCTTGCCTTCGCCGTAGTCGGCGGTGGCGAGGGTTTTGCCGTCCGGAGTGATGCAGACGTGGCAGGCGCCCCTGCTGCCGATGGAGACGGCGTTGACGGCCGCAAGTGTTCCGGTCGAGGGATTGATGACGTAGGACCCGACCCCGCCGCCTTCGGCGTGTTTCTGCACGGCGTAGAGACGAGTGCCTGAGGGATCGATCGCGAGAAAGCTCGAAGCGATGGTTTCGGTTTCGGTCAGGAGGCGCGCCTCTCCAAGGGTTCCCGTTTCGGAATCGAAGGGCGCGACGTAGATCCCGGGTGCCTGCTTTCCAATGCAACCGAAGTAAGCCCAGGTATCGGGCTCGGCGGAGGCGGTGGCGCAAGCGAGAAAGGAGCCGAGAACGCCGAAAGCGAGGAGTGATCGAAATGTCATGCCTCTTTTTAGACGAATGTCGGATCGGTGCAAAGCACGACCTATCGATCCACGCGCGCGCTGCCTCCGGCCACGAGCTTCTCGATCTCGGGAAGGGTCGCCATCGTCGTGTCGCCCGGGGTGGTCATGGCGTGGGCGCCGTGCGCTGCGCCGTACTCGACCGCCAGCTGCGGATCGCCGTGCTCGAGGAAGCCGTAGATGAGACCGGAGGCGAAACTGTCCCCGCCGCCGACGCGATCAAAGATCTCCATCTTGGGGCGATGGGTGGACTCGAAAAACTCGCCGTCGTGCCAGCACATCGCGCCCCAGTCGTTGACCGTGGCGGTATGGACGTCGCGCAGCGTGGTCGCGGTCGCCTTGAAGTTCGGGTAGGCCGCGACGGCCTGCTCGATCATCTTCTTGAAGCTGTCGATGTCGAGGCCGATGATGTTCTCGTCGACGCCGTCGACCTCGAAGCCGAGGCAGGCGGTGAAGTCTTCCTCGTTGCCGATCATGACGTCGACCGACTTGGCGATTTCGCGGTTCACTTCCTGCGCGCGGGCCTGACCACCAAACTCCTTCCAGAGCGAGGGCCGATAGTTGAGGTCATAGGAGACGATGGTGCCGTGTTCCTTCGCCTTGGCGCAGGCCTCGATCACGAGGTCGGCGGTGTGATCGCCGAGCGCCGCGAAGATGCCGCCCGTATGGAACCAGCGGGCGCCGTGCTTGCCGAAGACGTCATCCCAGTCGACGTCGCCGGGCTTCATCTGGGACGCGGCGGTGTGCCCGCGATCGGAGGTCCCCTTGGCGCCGCGAATGCCGAAGCCCCGCTCGGTGAAATTAAGGCCGTTGCGGATCGAGCGGCCTAGTCCGTCGAACTCGCGCCAGAGGAGGAATCGGGTATCGACGCCACCCTGGAGAATGCAGTCCTCGAGGAGTCGGCCGGGGTCGTTGTCGGCGAAGGCCGAGACGATTGCGGTGCGCTTGCCGAAGCAGCGGCGAAGTCCGCGGGAGACGTTGTACTCGCCGCCACCTTCCCAGACGGTGAACTGTCGGGTCGTGCGGGTGCGCCCTTCCCCGGGATCAAGGCGAAGCATCACCTCTCCAAGGGAGATACAGTCAAAGGCGCAGTCGGAAGCGGGTCGGATCTCAATGCTCATGGTACGGGCGCGTATCCTTGTGCAACGGGCGAGAAAGTGCAACGCCGATGCAGCAGCAACCGTTCCCGCCAATCACCGGGTGGTCATGCATCGGCATGCATCGGCATGCTTTGGGAAGATCACCGATGCTTGGCGAGCGGGAAATTCCTGTTAGGTTCCGCCATGCACTCAGGCCCTCCCGGGAAATTCATCCTCACCCTGTGCTTCCTCCTCCTCACCTCGCTCGCCTTTCCCCAGGCTGGAGCGGAAAAGGCCTTTCTGCAGTGGGACAGAAACAAGAACGGCTTCCTCGAGAGAGAAGAGGTGCCCGAAGGACCGCGCGGAAGCTTTGACCGGAAGGACCGAAACGGGGACGGCAAGGTCTCGCTGGAAGAGCATCTCGGGAAAGCGGCACCCGGTCAGCCGACCCGCACCCCTGCACTGCGAGGGCCCGAGATTTCGACCGAGGGCGCGGCCTTCACGATCGCTCAGACCTGGTCGCAGCGGCCCGAAGGCTACGACCGTCCCGTCTGGGTCGCGGAGCCGAATTCAGGGTCGTCGCAGATCCCCGTAGTCGTCTTCTTCCACGGCAACGGCGGTCGCGCCGAGGGCGGCCTGCGCGAGTGGACCCGTCAATTTCCCGACCGGCTCATCGTCGTCCCGCAGGGTTACGAGCGGAGTTGGAATATTCACGGTGAGAAATCGACTGCGCCTGACGTGGAGTTCTTCAAGCTTCTCATCGCTGAGATCGCGAAGCGCTACCCGAAGGCCGACATGGAGAACGTCTCGCTCATTGGCAGCTCGAATGGCGGCGGTTTCATCCACCGCCTCTTGATCGAAATCGACGCACCGCTGTTTCGCATCGCGGTGCCGATGGTGGCTTCGATGATCGAACTGCAATACAACCAAGGCAGCTTCTGGTACCCTTCGCAGGGGGACACCGACGACTACGACACGAAGAAGACGCCCGTCGGCGGACGTCGCATCCTCTACGTCCACGGAAGCGAGGACAAGACCGTGCCCTATCACGGGGGAATGCGAATGGGTGTCCAACACGTCTCGGCCCCGGACACCGCCTTTGCGTGGGCGAAGGCGCAGGGCTACTCGGGTCCAGCCATCGAGGACAAGGACGCACGGGAGGTCGGGGAAGGCCTCTTTCGATTCGACTACCAAGGCTCGGGCGTTGTCTTTCTAAAGGCCGAAGGTGGAGGTCATAGCCTCCAGCCCCACCGCGAGGAATGCAGAGCCTACGTGAAGGCGTTCATCGAGAACCAAGACCGATGATGACTCGTTGGCTTACCGTACTCTTCGCCTTCTCATCTACCGTGCTCGCCCAGGAGCCCGCCGAACTGATCTGTGAAAAATGGACGGAAGACCTCAACGTTCCCGATCCCGCTGCCATCTCGCTCGATGACTGATGGGCGCGCCTAGGGGGAATGGTGCTTCGTTAGCGAGGGGTATCGATGGTTTTGTCTCGAATTCCTCGTCGGGCTCGAGCATTTTTGCCTTGAAGGTGGAACTCGACGTCCCAGCGAGTTTCGGGCGAAGCCCGCCCCTTGCCCTCTGGCAACGCCAGCGCGCCGAGACGTCACGCTCCACCTTAAGGCAGGCACGGTCATCGGGGTCTCTTGAAATGCTCTGGCATGAACCCCCCGCGACGAACAAGGGTGGCCCTTAACCAAGCGCCATTGCCACTCGGTGGCGGCCTACGGCAGGGGGATGGGAAGCGAGAGTGGAATCAGTTTTCCTTCCTCGTCGAGGCGTTCCAGCCGGAAGCGCAGAGCGTTGGCATCGGCCGGTAAATCCTGGCCCTCGTCAAGCGCGCCGGGCCGCATCCCGAGCACGCGGTGCGGGCGAAAGCCCTTACGCTCGACGAGGTATTTCCGGACCGCCGCGACGCGGCGTCCGGCGAGGTCGGTCATGCCTTCCTCGCCGACCGAGCCAGCCAGGGCGAGACGAAGATCAAGAAAGGGTTCGGCTTCCAGTTCGGGTACCAAGGCGTCCAGCGCAGCCACGGTAGCCGGCGAAAGATCGATGCCGCCTTCCACAAAGCGCAGCATCGGCAGTTCGGGCGGCGCAGCGTCCTCTTCCCTGCTCATGCCCGGCACCGTGCCGGCGAGGTCACCGGCCACGCCGAGACCTCCGCCGGCGACGTCGCCCACCATCTGGATCGGCGTGGCTGCCAGCTTGACGACGACGTTGACCAAAGCTCGCCAGAAGATCGGCCAGAGCTCGAAGTTCGGGTCAGCAGGGTTGCCGCGGATCTTGATCTCCTCGTCCACCTTGCCCTGTTTGCTGAGGATGAACAGCGCAAGGCCGATGGGCACGTCGATGGCATCCGGACTGCTGACCTTCTCGCCCACCTCAAGGTGATCGAAGAGAAACTTCACTTCGCCATCGAGCTTGGTCGGTTCCACTTTGAAGTCCTGCTTGATGCTGAAGGCGCCGCCATCGAGGGCGCGGCCCAGGTAGCGTTCGGAGAAAGGCGAAAGCGGCTTGGCGTAGTAGTTCTTGAGGATGAGATCGACGTTGAAGTACGTGGGGCTGATGGCCGCGTCATAGCGTCCGCTGAAGTCGAGCGGCGCGTGGTAGTCGAGGCTGCCGACACCAGCGAAGTAGAACTCCTTCAGACGTCCCCACTTCAGATCGAGGATCCCCAGTTCGAAGTCGTGGACAGTCGTCTCGAAGGCGGGTGACACGGTCTGGTCGAGATAGTGGATCCGCCCGTCGTGGATCCGCAGCGAGGCAAGCTCAAACAGCGAGGTGACGGGTTCGGACACCGGCTCCTCCTTCGCGCCTTCCGTCTCCTTTTCACCACCGAGGGACGTAGCATTGAAGACCCCGGCTGCGTCGCGTTCGAGAAACAGTTCGGGCGAGCGGAGCACGATGCCGTCGGCGACATAGGCATTGCCCGGCAGATGGTATTCGACGATGCCGACGTCGATCCCGGCGCAAGTGAAGAAGGGCTTGCCCGCATGGCGGATGTCGAGGCTGCCGAGATCGACCCGTCCCTTCACGTCGAGCTTGCGTTCGGGTCCGAAGACCTCGGACATGCTCAGTTCGCCCCGATAGCCCGCCGTCGCATTGACAAACTCGAGCGCGGGCAGAGCGGCCAGCCAGGGCGCGGCCAGCACGGGAACGGGTAGATCGGCGATTTCGATGGTTCCGCCGCCCGTGCCATCCGAGAGGGCCCCATTCAGCTTGATCGACAGTCGACCTCCGCCCTCGAGAGTTCCATCGACGTTCAGCGTGCTGTCAGTCGCAGCGGCACCGGGTCCGTGATGAAGTTTCGTGGCACTGAGGGAGACCTCGACAGGCAGATCGTAGGCCGGGGTAAAGGAGGCGTCGCGGTAGTGGATCCGCGCTTTCGAGAAATCAACTTCCGCGACTTCGATGCTCCAGGCGGCAGTGGCTGCTTCGCCCGATGGAGCCTCAGCCGCGCGGGCCTTGACGGTGGAACTCTCGCCTTCCCCTGGCGGAGAAAGCCCGGCGAGATTGAGAGCACCGGACGCATCCCGCTCGACCAGCACCCGAAGCGAGGGACCGGAGAGGCGCCCGGCCCGGATCTGCCTGGTTTCTGCGTCGAGATCGAAATCCTCCAGCGTGAACTCGGGGATCGCAAATGCCTCTGTCCCGTGCTGGTCCACCACGAGGTCCGTCACCGTGACCTTGCCGTTGGTGACCGAGCGAAACACGCCGTTTTCGCCGAGATCGACGTCGCCTTCGAGTGACACGGTGCCTGTGCCCACTTGACCGTCGAAGAAAGAAGCGAACAGCGGCCCATACGCGCCGGGCGGCAGATTCTGAATCCTGATCCGGGCCTGAGCCAGAAGCGGTTCGAGACCGAGCGTGCCTTCGATGAGCAGTTCCTCGCCGTCATCGGCGAGAATGGTCAGTTTCAACTCGGTGCCCGGGCCCCGCGAGGAGAAGTTGCGCACCTCCAGATCGACGGGGTCGAGATTCCGGCTGAATCCGCTGTCTCCGAAGCGCTCGTCATGAAAGCGGACCCGACCCTTCTGGAGGAGCATCTCGGTGACCGCGATCGTCGGCGCCGGACGGGATCCGCTGTTCTCTTCCTTGGTGGGAGTCTCCTCGGTTCGGGGCGGGTTGAGTCCACCCAGATCGAGAGCCCCACTACTGTCGATGGCGATTCGGATGTCGGGCTCGACGAGCATCAGGCTTTCCACGGTCCATCCGTCGTTGCGGATCGAGGCGAGAACGTCCAGGTTCGCGACGGCCTGCTTGGCTGAGCAGGGCGAGGTTTGTCCTTCCGCTGGCTCGACGCGGAAGTTGTCCATCACAAGGTGACACCCGATCGGCTGGAAGCGAACCTTGTCGACCCGAAGAGGCACGCCGAGGTCGTCGCTGATCCGGGTCTGCAGGAGATGCCGGGCCAGAGGTCCGACCCCGAGGAAGAGGAACAGCACGGCTGAGACGAGGAGAATCAGCAGGAAGATGAGGAGGAAGCGAAGAAGTGGGCGGCGGCGTCTGGCCATGGGGGAGGGGGGAGGGGTGCGCTGGCAAACCTTCGCGCGGGAAGCTGATCGGCGCAGAGATTTTTGAAATGTCCCTCGGCGCAGGCTCCGCCCGTTGACCTTGACGCTGCTCCACGGTCCTAGCCAGCCATGGCGAGCAGCAAGGCGACCACGGCAACGAAGTATTTTGAGGAACTGCCAATCGCCCGAAGCAAGGCGATTCAGAGCATTGGGCAGGTCACTCTGGCGACTCTTCCGGGAGGTGTCGTGGAAACGACGTCGGCCAGTCATGTGTCCGATTCAAGGCGCTCGATGTTCTGCCGCTCGAATTGATCGCGAAGGTGAGGTGGCAGAATTTACCGATTTCTATCGCTCTGCAAAAGGCGAGTAGCTCGCACTTCAAGCCCCCGGCACTCCGGCCAGCTGCAGCTCGGCAGGCCACGGCGCCTCCCAGCAAAGACCGCGTTCGGGCCACTCGAGGCGCGTTGCGTGAAGCGCCTGACGCGGAAGTAGAAGTTCCTTGGCAAGGGCCGTCGTCCAGCCTTCCTCGATGTGCCGGAGATAGCCCGTCTCGCCGGGTAGCCCGTAGAGCTTGTCACCGACGATCGGAAATCCGGCGTGCGCGAGGTGCACGCGAATCTGATGAGTGCGCCCCGTTGTCGGGGCCGCTTCGACGAGGGAGAATCGACGGCCGTTGCTGGTCTCGGCCTCGAACTTCTCAATGACGGTGAAGTCGGTGCGCGCTTCGTTGCCACCACCCTCGGGATCGACGCATTGCTTCACGTAGACGGCAACCCCCTCGCGGATCTCTCCCTCTCGGCGGAGGCGGCCTTCCTCGATCCAGGCTTCCGCCTCGGGCCATCCCCAGCAAAGTGCTCGGTAGGTCTTGCGAAACTGATGAGCCTGCATCGCCTTGCCGAGCAGGCGGGCCGCCTCTGCATGCTTGGCAAAAAGACAGACCCCGCTCGTCTCGCGGTCGAGCCGGGTGACGACGGAAATCTGCCCGCCGTTGGCGATCTCGTAGACCAGAAGATCCTGAAGCTGATCAAGGAGCGACTCGGTCTGGGCCGGCTTGCTCCGATATACGAGGAGCGGCGCCGGCTTGTCGACGACGATCCAGTCATCGGTCTCGTCGAGGATCTCCACGCGCCGAAGCTACAGCCTGCGAGCCGTCTTGTCCGCTGCCGACGTCTTGCGGTCGCTCTCGGCGCGCTTCACCAGGAGCGACTGGCCCGTCATTACGGCGGGCTTCTCGAGCTGGAGGAGATCAAGAATCGTCGGCGCGATGTCGGCGAGGATGCCGTCCTTGAGCCAGAATCCTTCGGCGTCCTCGGCGACGTAGAGAAAGTGAACGAGGTTGGTGGTATGAGCGGTGTGCGGCGAGCCGTCGGGCTTGAGCATCTGCTCGCAGTTGCCGTGATCAGCCGTGATCAGAAGTTTCCCGCCAAGGGCCAGCGTGGCTTCGGTGATCTGTTTCACGGCGTCATCGATCGTCTCGACCGCCTTCATGGCGGCGGGCACGTCGCCGGTGTGACCGACCATGTCGGGGTTGGCGAAGTTGAGGATGACGAGGTCGTTGTCGGCAAGCTGGGCGAGCACCTTGGCGGTGACTTCGGGCGCGCTCATCTCAGGCTGCAGGTCATAGGTAGCGACCTGCGGCGAGGCGGCGATGTCGGAGGTCTGGCCTTCAAAGGGTTCCTCGAGGCCGCCATTGAAGAAGTAGGTGACGTGGGGGTACTTCTCCGTCTCAGCGATGCGGAGCTGCTTGAGCCCGCCTTTGGCGACGACTTCTCCGAGCCCCTCGCTGATACTCTGCGGCGGAAACACGACGGGCACGCCGTAGCTCTCGTCGTACTCGGTGAAAGTCACGTAGTGCACCTTCGGAGCGGACCCGTGCAGATCGAAGCTGTCGAAATCCTTGAACAAAAATGCCTCGCTCAGCTGCCGGGCGCGGTCGGCGCGGAAGTTGAACCAGAGCACGACGTCGCCGTCGCGGATCCGCTGTTCTTCGTGGCTTTCGAAAATCAGTGGCTCGAGAAACTCGTCGGTCTGATCGGCGCGGTAGGCGGCATTCACCGCTTCGGAAGGCAGGAGTTCCGACTTCTGCCCCTTGCCATAGACAATGGCGTCCCAGGCCTTCTGGTTTCGGTCCCAGCGGCGGTCGCGATCCATCGCAAAGTAGCGCCCGATGACCGTGGCAATGCGGACCCCCTGCTTGCCGAGTGCGTCTTCGACCGTGCCGAGATAGCCTTCGCCGCCGGTGGGCGAGGTGTCGCGGCCGTCGGTGATGGCGTGCACGTAGACGTCCTCGACGCCTGCTTCTCTCGCGGCGGCGGAGAGAGCGACGAGGTGATCCTGATGACTGTGCACGCCGCCATCCGAGACGAGTCCGATGAGGTGGAGACGGCTTTTGGCGGCCTTGCCGAAGGCGTCCTTGAGGACGGGGTTCGAGCTGAGCTCGTCGTCCGCGATGGTCTTGTTGATGCGGGTCAGACTCTGGTAGACGACCCGGCCGGCGCCGAGGTTCATGTGACCGACCTCGGAGTTGCCCATCTGCCCGTCGGGCAGGCCGACGTCGAGACCACTCGCGCTGACTGACGACATCGGGTAGGCGCCGTAGAGGTGATCGTGAAATGGGGTCTCGGCGAGGAGGGCGGCGTTGCCCTCGGCTTTGGCGGCGGCTTCGCCTCCGCCTCCGGGGGCGATGCCCCATCCATCGCGGATGATGAGTACGACTGGTGACTTCGGCATGGGGTAGTTCTCAGCTAGGGTCGCGCGGCTGTCACCTGCTGATTCTCACTGACGGCTTCGCTGGTAGGCGTTTCGGTCGCCTTCGGCCCAGGCGATGACGTGGCCGGCGAGGAAAAGCGAGCCGGTGACGAGCACGGGCTGTCCGCGGTGTAAGGCGCTCTCGATCGCGGCGATGGGATCGGCGATGACTTCAACCGGGGCGTCCCCGGCGTGTTCGACGAGATGCTGGTGCAGTATTTCCGTCGTCATGGCGCGCGGGGAAGGGGTTTCGACGACGATCCACTGATCGGCGATCGGCGAGAGTTCGCGGGCCACGGCACCGGCATCCTTGTCGGCAACGGTTCCCATCACGATGACCGCCTTTTGATTTCCGAAGCGCTCGATCCAAGTGGCGGCGAGGCTTGCGGCCGCCATGTCATTGTGGGCGCCATCGACGACGAGAGTTCGGTTTGCTCCGACCTCGAGAGTTTCGAAGCGCGCCCGCCAGCGCGCGGAACCGTAGGCTTCGGCGATGACGTTTTCGGGAATCGTGATTCCAGCCGCACGGATGGCGGCCGCAGCCAGAGCTGCATTCTCCCGCTGATGGTTGCCGGGAATCCCAAGCGGATCCTCGGCAGGCCAGGGTTCCGTGACGAATTCGATCGAGGTTCCGACCTGGTCGGCTGTCGCCCGCAATACGGCTTCAGCCTCGGGTTTCTGGGGAGCGCTCACGGCGGGGATGCCCGGTTTGAGTATGCCGGCTTTTTCTCCGGCGATCGCGCCGAGCGTGTCGCCGAGCATCTTCCGGTGGTCGAGCCCGATCGGAGCGATGACCGAGACGAGCGGAGTGATCGCGTTGGTCGAGTCGAGCCTCCCTCCGAGTCCGGTCTCCAGAACGATCAGTTCGGCTTGGGCATCTCGAAAGTGACCGAGGGCGAGGGCGAAGGTCAGCTCGAAGAAGGTGGGGTCGTGTTCCCATCCGTGCTTTGCGACGTGAGCCTCGAGGCGGAGGATGCCCCGGTGCACGTCTTCGTCCGAAATATCGTCCCCGGCGACGCGAATTCTCTCGTTGAACTTCACGAGGTGAGGAGAGGTGAACAGCCCGGTCCGGTGACCAGCAGCGCGGAGGGCCACTTCGAGGAAGGCACAGGTCGAGCCTTTTCCGTTGGTGCCGGCGACGTGGAAGAAGCGCTGCTGCGGTTCCGGCAGTGCAAGTTCTTCGAGAAGACGGCACGTGTTTTCGAGACCGAACTTGATGCCCTGCCGCTGGCTTCCGTAGAGCCAGGCCACGGCGTCCTCGATGGTCTTCATATCAATGCCGTTTCGCAGGCGACAGCGCCCGGGGCTCTAGCTGGATGACGTTGCTTTCGAGCCGGTCCGAGTGATCGGGAGCCATCTCACGCAGACGCTGCTCGAACAGCGTCGGCCCCGGCAGTTCGGCTGAAAGCCACGCGCCCTTCTTCTTCCGGTCGGCGGCGGTCTTGATGGGACCGAGCAGACCAAGAGCGTGGAGGAGGCGCTTGCCTCTGGCACTGGAGAGCATGGGAGGCTAGTTGCCCGACAGCTTGACGTTGTCGAGATAAACCGGCTTCTGGGCCTGAGGACTGAATCCGAAGATCCCGGGCGAGCCCTGGGTGTGGCCGTCCTCGTGGATCTTGTCGATGGTCCAGTCGGCGGGCTCCTCTTCGCCTTTCACCCAGGCCTTGGCCTGGATTCGCGTATTGGCGCCTTCGCGGCTCACCTTGGTCTTCAGATGGTACCACTTGTTGGTCGCAAAGGAGAAGCTCTCTTCGTGTTTGAAGCGCTCGTGGTTGGACTCGATCACCAGCAGGTTCTTGGGGCCATCGAGGTAGATCCGGTAGCGCTGGTTGACCAGCCCAACGACTCCCTTGATGCGGCGGTTGCCGTCGCTCATGACGTCGGCCTCGAGCGTGTAGTCGCTGAGGGAAGGATCGCCGAAGAAGGACATCGCGCGCATGAAGAGCAGCCGGTCGAGGGTCTTGGCGAAGACCTTGTTGCCGTCGAGTTCCTGCACCTCGAACTTGAAGCGGGCGCCGATCCACGAGAGCGGCGGGTAGGCGAAGGGAACCCCCGCCGAGTTCTCATCGGTCAGTTCGAAGCCCTCGAAATCCTCGAGGTAGGGAACGCCGGGCTGGAGCCGGGCGCGCACCACGAGGGACTGATCGCCGTCCACGCCCTTGAAGGCACCGGCCGAGGCGGCCTCGCCTGCGACGAGTTTTCCATCGGCGAAACTGCCGTCCATTTTCGCCTTCACCTTGGCGCTGGGCGGGATGAAGGTGTCCCACTGGAATGCCGACGCGTCGCGAGTGCCGACGACGTTGCCAGCCGCATCAAGTTCCTGCACGGCAAATTCGGCGCTCGATCCCGGTGACAGAAGCAGGTCGCCGGGCACCGCACGAAGGCTGGAGACGGCACCCTCTTCGAGGGGGGCGGCGGCAGGCTGGGGATCACGGGTGATCGCGCTGTGGTTGACCTTGAAGGCGTACAGCTTCTTGGTGGAGTGCACGAAGAGGTGGCCGTCGTTCAGGGTCGGTGCGCCAAGGAAGCCGCCTTCGAGCTGCATCGAGGTGATCTTGTGGAAGCCGCTGTCGTCGGGCTTGCCGATATGCAGCGTCCCGTCATTGAGCGGGACGTAGAGCAGGCCGTCAGCGGCGAGGGGCGAGCTGTGGGTGTTGCTGGTGCCAAGTTTCTCCTGCCAGAGGATCGCGCCAGTGTCGGCGTTGACGCAGGCAAGGCTGCCCGTCTTGGTGATCTGGTACACGCGGTCCCCGACCAGGACGGGCGAGCTGCTGAACATCACCAGATCGTTGCGCCAGACTTCGCTCTCAACGCCGAGCACCTGTTGGTCGCCGCCGACTTCGCTGGGAATGCGGATCGCAACCATGCGACCTTCTTTCGAGCTGTCGATGTTCTCTTTGCCGTGGATGGCGATCACCGTGTCCTTGTAGATCACTGGTGAGGAATTGACCCCGCCGTAGGACATGTGGTAGCGCCAGAGAGGCTGGCCGGTGAGGGCATTGACGCCGACCAGGTTGCCGCAGCCGGTGCCCGCGTAGAAGATGCGCATCCCGCCACGCGTCTCGAAGATCGGCGTCGAGAAAGAGCTGTCCTTGGGGCCGATGCCCGGCGTCGAGGTCCAGACGTGCGTGCCGGTCTTCTTGTCGAAGGCGAGGTAGCGATTTCGGGCAGGACCTTCGGCGCCCCAGTAGGCGGTAATCCCCTGAACGATGCAGAGGTCGCCATCGATGACCGGTGCTCCCGCGCGGCCATTGGGAAAGGTCAGGCGTCCGAAGCGCTCCATGAGCGAGTGCTCCCAAAGTAATTCGCCGTCGAAGCTGTAGCAGCGGAGAATGCCGTTGGCAGGCATGATGTATGCGTTGCGCGTCTCCGGATCGACCGTGGCCGCACCGACCGCGTAGCGGTTGTAGACGGTGTCGGAAATGTAGTCACGGATGACTCCGTCCCAGACCACTTCGCCGGTCTTGGCATCGAGCGCGGTGAGGTGCTCTACCAAGTCGGTCGTGGAGCCCGTGAAGTTGAAGGAGAACAGCCGGCCATCGACCACGACGGGCGTGCTTCCGCCGGAGGCTTCGTAGGTCCAGACCGGGTTGGGGTCGATTTCCCAGTCCTCATAGTGCTCCAGGCTCGTCCCGTTCTGGTTCGGGCCACGCCACGAGTACCAGTTCTCGTTGTCGGGCAGTTGCTCGGCCAGAGCCGTGGAGGCGAGGGCGGAAGCGGTGAGAAGGGCGGGAAAGCGCAGGGAAATCATGGTGCGTACGGTTCGCGAGTGGAAAGACAGGAACCCTCCATGGTACGCGATCCGAGGGCAAGGTTTTTCCCTTTCTTGCGACAGCCTGGCAACATCCTGCATTGCGTAGACAGCAAGCTGAGGTGAACTTGATGCCATCATGAAACGCGCTCTTCCAATCGCAGCCTTGCTCGGGGTCCTCGCTCATCCTGTCGCTTTCTCCCAGAGCGCTAGAGAAATCGCCATCAAGCATGACTCAGCCAAAGCCGCAGAGCTGGAGCAGTATCTCGAGACCAACCCCGAGGCCGTGGATCGCGATGATGCGGAGCTCCTCCTGATGGGAGCCTATGAGACCACCGGAGCGAACGACAAGCTGCTGCCAATCCTCAAGAACCTCTACGCCCAGGTGCCTGCCGCCGACGTTCGTCAGAAAATCGGAATGGCCGAGGAGGTCGCGGCGCTAACGGCTGCTTCCCAAGGCAAGGAGGCTGCGTCCGCATTCATCGAGGAGGCAAAAAACGAATTCTCCGGCCATCCCCAGAGCGGCCAGATCAGCATGTTGCTGGAAGGCATTCTCAAGCGTCCCGTCGTGGGCGACACCTTGGACATCGCCTTCACCGCAACCGATGGAACGGTGGTGGACCTCTCGAAGATGGCCGGCCAAGTCGTGCTGGTCGATTTCTGGGCCACCTGGTGCGCGCCATGCGTCCAGGAGATGCCGTTTGTCACTGCTGCCTACGACCAGTATCACGCAAAGGGATTTCAGGTGGTCGGCATCTCCCTCGACAAGGAGAAGGCGGCGCTGACCAACTTCATCAAGCAGAAGAACATGCCTTGGCCCCAAGGTTTTGACCGGGAAATCGGGATCGCTCAAAGGTACGGAATCAACGCGATTCCCGCGACCTTCCTGATTGGCAAGGATGGCACGGTCGTTGCCACGAATCTTCGCGGAGGAGCGCTTGCTGCCGCGGTCGCCAAGCAACTCGGAGAATAGTACCTCTCTTCAGAGCGCACGCCGCCATTCATGAGCAAGGGTCAGCCCTTCGACCTGTCCTTCACAGCGCTGGACAGGGAGATCATCAATCTTCGGGACTGGCGCGGCCGCGTCGTGCTGGTCGATTTCTGGGCCACCTGGTGTCCGCCCTGCCTTCGCGACATGCCGGAACTCCTCGCCACCTACAAGAGGTTCCGCGAGCGGGATTTCGAGATGGTCGGCATCTCCCTCGACCGTGAGGAGGACAGGCTCCGGGACTACTTGGTGGCCCAAGAAATCCCCTGGCCTCAGTACTTCGATGGAAAGGGCTGGCGCAATGAAATCGCGCGCACTCGCGGGATCAAGGAATTGCCTTACACGATCCTCCTCGACCGGGAGGGAGTCGTCGTCGAGTCGGATCTGAAGGGACGGAAACTCGACGCTGCCATCGAATCCCTCCTCGCGGGGTAAGGCGGCAGCGTGGAGGTGATTCAGCCGCGAGCGGTGGCTGGAGTTTGCCGCGAACCCCATTGCAGACACTCGCTCGTCCTCGGCGCTGCCCCGGGGCGTTGCTCCAGGCTATGATGGGACGCCCCTTTGGGGCCAATGGCGCTTGGTTAAGAACCCCCGACAGATTCGGGTACGGGGTTGGCGAAAGGTAGGGAGCAACTATGATTTGAATTGTCTGTGAAACGGATGTGTTTTTCTCTTTCTGCCTACG
>ENA-ORXT01003189-ORXT01003189.1-marine-metagenome-genome-assembly--contig:-NODE-3189-length-18408-cov-8.128198_pt1 | contig 18408 bp, 19 predicted proteins | sample MGYA00237868_ERZ511482 | MGnify/ENA metagenome assembly ERZ511482 | reverse complement strand
GCACCGGCACGCTTCACCGCCACGCTGGACTGGGCCCTGCGCCTGGCGCTGCTGACCGGCCTGCCCGCCGCCCTGCTGCTCGGCCTGCTGGCAGGGCCCATGCTGGCCACGCTGTTCGGCTACGGCGCGTTCCTGGCCACCGATGCGCAGGCATCGACGGCCAGCCTGGTCGCCTACGCCTTCGGCCTGCCGGCCTTCCTGCTGGTCAAGGTGCTGGTGCCGGGCTTCACCGCCCGCCAGGACATGAGAACCCCGGTGCGCATCGGCATCGCCTGCCTGGTGGCCAACATGGTGTTCAACCTGGCGCTCGTGCTGCCCATGCTGTGGATGGACCTGCCGCACCCGCACGCCGGGCTGGCGCTGGCCTCCAGCCTGTCGGGCTGGCTGCAGGCCGGCTGGCTGTACCGGCGGCTGGTGCAGGACGGCACGTACCGCCCGGACGGTTCGCTGCGCCGCCTGGCGCAGCGTCTCGCGCCGGCCCTGCTCGTCACCGGAGCGGTCGGGCTGTGGCTGTCCGGGGGCGACTGGTTCGCGCTCGATGCGTTCGAACGGGTGGTGCGATTGTCCGCACTGCTCGCCGGCCTGTGCCTGCTGTACGGCGCCGTCTCGTGGCTCGCGGGCGTGCGCCCGGCCCAGCTGACCAGCCCGTGACGAACCCGGTGCGCACCGCCGCTATACTCGCCGCCCACCGTGCGAGTCCCCAGCCGAGCAAGCCTCCGATGAACCATGGCGCAACCCAGCTCGTGCGCGGCGAACGGGCCTGGCGACGCTGCCGGGCGCGACGCGACGGCGCGCCGCACGGCACGGTCGCCACGATCGGCAACTTCGACGGGCTGCACCGCGGGCACGTGGCCATGCTCGAGCAGCTGCGCGGCGCGGCCGGACGCACCGGCCTGCCCTCGGTGCTGGTCAGTTTCGAACCGTTGCCGCGCGAGCACTTCTCGGGCACCGACGCACCGCACCGGCTGCAGGGTCTGCGCGATCGGGTCGCCTCGCTCGGCGCGGCGCGGATCGATGCGCTGCTGCTGCTCGAGTTCGACGCGGCCATGGCGGCGCTCTCGCCGCAGACCTTCATCGACCGTGTCCTGATCGACACGCTGCAGGTGCGCCACCTGGTGATCGGCGACGATTTCCGCTTCGGGCACGCGCGTGCCGGCGACATCGACACGCTGCGGGACGCAGCGGTACGTCACGGTTTCACGCTCGAACGCAGCACCACGATCGCGCTGGACGGGGAACGCGTCTCCAGCACTCGCATCCGCGCCGCGCTGCGCGGGAACGATCTGGCGCTGGCCGAGCGCCTGCTCGGGCGCCCCTACCGGATCAGCGGCCGCGTGGTGCACGGCGAGAAGGTCGGCCGCCAGCTCGGCTTCCCGACCGCCAACGTCGCCCTGCAGGGCCTGCGCCCGCCGCTGGCCGGGGTGTTCGCGGTGCGGGCGCACGACCTGGACACCGGCAAGGCGTACCCGGCGGTGGCCAACCTGGGCGAACGGCCGACGGTGGGCGGGCGCAAGCTGCTGCTGGAGGTGCACGCGCTGGACGGCTCGCCCGAGCTGTACGGCCACCACCTGGCGGTCGACTTCCACCATTTCATCCGCGGCGAGCAGCGGTTCGGCTCGCTGGACGAGCTCAAGGCGCAGATCGCGCTGGATGCGCAGCGCGCGCACGACGCGTTCGCCTGAACGACCGGTCCGCATCCCGCCCACGATTCCGGCCACGATCAAGCCATGCGCGACGCACCGCAAGCCCTTGCCCACGTCGCCGCCCTCGGCATCGCGGCCGCCGTTCCCGGCCCCGGCATCACCGCCCTGGTGGCGCGCGCCGCCTTCGCCATGCTGGCCGGGCTCAGGGCCTGTGAAGGAATAAGGGGTACATCCTGGCAGCCCTCGGGGTGCGTCGCTGGCTGGCCGGCGCCCGCGCCCAGCGGCGGCTGCATCGCGGTGCCGCGCTGGCGATGGCGGGTGCTGCCGGCACGCTGGTGCTGCGCGACGTCTGAGCGGGCGACCCGGTGACCGGGCCTCAGGCTCCGCCGACCGCCGGCAGCGGCTTCGCGCCGCGGTTCATCGCCACGCACACCAGCCAGTCGTGCACGATGGTGGCGGCCGCCAGCGCGGTGATCTCGGCATGGTCGTAGGCGGGCGACACCTCCACCACGTCCATGCCGACGAGATTCAGTCCGGCCAGGCCGCGCACCAGCTCCAGCGCCTGCCACGAGGCCGGCCCGCCCACCACCGGCGTGCCGGTGCCGGGCGCGCAGGACGGGTCCAGCCCGTCGACGTCGAACGACAGGTAGACCGGCGCATCGCCGGCGCGCTCGCGCACCACCTCGATCGCTGCACCGATGCCGTTCCGATGGATCCAGGGCGAGCTCAGGATCCGGAAACCCGCATCGGTGTCGTTCCAGGTGCGCAGTCCCACCTGGGTGGAGCGGCCGGTATCGACGATGCCCTCGGCGGCGGCGCGCGCGAACATCACGCCGTGGTCCAGCGAACGGCCGTCGTCCTCCCAGGTGTCGCAGTGGGCGTCGAACTGCACCAGCGCGATCGGACCGTGCTTCGCGGCGTGCGCGCGCAGCAACGGGTACGAGATGAAATGGTCGCCGCCCAGCGTGGCCATCAGTGCACCGCCGTCCAGCACCTCGCGCGCGTAGCGCTCGATGCGATCGGTCACCTCTCCGGGATGGTGCGGATCGATCGGGCAATCGCCCCGGTCCACGATCGACAGTTCGGTCAGCACGTCGATGCCGGACGGAAAGGCCATCAGCTCGGCCAGCTGGACCGAAGCTGCGCGGATGGCACGCGGACCGAGCCGGCAGCCGGAGCGGTAGGTGACCGCACCGTCCCACGGGATGCCGCACACCGCGACATCGACATCGTCCAGCGAATCGGTGTAGCGACGCCGCAGAAAGCTCAACGCACCGGCGTAGGCGGCATCCGGCCAGCGCTCGCGGTTGCGCGTCGCCCGGAAGGCCTGGTCGCCTTCGGGTGCGCCCGTCCGGCTGGACGTCTGGCCGGATGCCCGGCCGGACACGGGCCCGGGTTCGCTCTGGGTGTCGTCGCTGATCATCGAGTGGCCGGTCGGTTCCTGGTTCGAATCGGGCCTTCCCGGCGCAAGCGCGGGGCGGGCCGCGACGCATCGTAGCCGCTCATCCACCGCACGACATCGTCCAGGAAGGCGGATTTTCCGGCGCGCTGCCACCGCGGCAGCGACCAGCGTTCGCTGCCGGCCCGGAAGAGGCCGTCGTCATCAACCGCCCGTCGGCCCGATCACCGGGCGCGCCGCGCAGCACCGGGAAGCGCTCGTCGTGCACCGTGAACGGGGCATGATGCGGCAGCCGGACGTCGCAGCCGGGCGTGGCCGGACGGCCCAGCACGCAGGACAGGACGTCGGCATCCTGCAACGTGCCGAACGCGAAGACCGGTGACGCGTCGATACCCATTGTCGGCAACCTCCGACCAGCGGCTGGGCGGTGGAGTATGCTCGCGCGCCGAGCCGGCAGGCAGCCGGCGCCGTCGCCATCGGACCATCGCACTTGAGCACTCCAGACGACGACTGGTCCGTGACACGGGCCCGCGAGCGCTTCGGCACCGCCGACTGGGGCGCCGGCTACTTCGACATCGACGCCGACGGCGACGTGTGCGTGCGCGACCCGGCCGACCCGGACGCCGCGCCGGTGTCGCTGGTGTCGATCGCCCGCGGGCTGGCCACGCGCGGGCTGGAGATGCCGGTGCTGCTGCGCATCGACAACCTGCTCGAGGAGCGCATCCGCCTGCTGAACGCCACCTTCGCCGGCGCCATCGAGCAGGCCGGCTACACCAACGTCTACCGCGGCGTCTATCCGATCAAGGTCAACCAGCAGCGCCACGTGATCGAGCGCATCGCCGAGGTGGGCGAGGCGTTCCACCACGGCTTCGAGGCCGGCAGCAAGGCCGAGCTGCTGATCGCGCTGTCCACGCTGCGCGATCACGCGGCACCGCTGATCTGCAACGGCACCAAGGATTCGGAATTCATCGGTCTGGGGCTGCAGGCCAGGAAACTCGGCATCGACTGCTTCTTCGTGGTCGAGCACCCCGCCGAGGTGGCGCTGATCGTCGCCGAGAGCCACCGGCTGGACATCCGCCCGGCGATCGGCGTGCGCGTGAAGCTGTCCAGCCGGGTGGACGGGCACTGGCAGGCGGACAGCGGCGAGCACAGCATCTTCGGACTGTCGCCGACCCAGCTGATGCAGGTGGTGGACACGCTGAAGGCGGCCGGCATGCTCGACTGCCTGAACCTGCTGCACGCCCACATCGGCTCGCAGATCCCCAACATCCGCAACGTGCGCGACGGCACCCGCGAGGCCTGCCGGATCTTCATCGACCTGGTGCGCGAGGGCGCACCGCTGACCCACCTGGACATGGGCGGCGGGCTGGGGGTGGACTACGACGGCAGCGCCAGCAACTCCACCCACAGCATGAACTACCGGCTGGACGAGTACTGCGTGGACCTGGTGGATGCGGTGGTCGAGTCGCTGAATCCGGCCGGCGTGCCGCACCCGGTGCTGATGACCGAGTCCGGCCGGGCCACGGTGGCCTACTCCTCGATCCTGCTGTTCAACGTGCTCAACGTCAGCACCCGCTCGCCGTTCACGGTCGAACGCCCGCACGGTGCGCCGGTGCCCGAGGCGATCGACATGCTGGAGGAGGTGCTGGCAGGCATCGAGCCGCAGAAGCTGCAGGAGGCGCTCAACGATGCGCGCTTCTACCGCGACGAGATCCGCGAGCGCTTTCGCCAGGGCCAGGCCACGCTGCGCCTGTGCGCGCTGGCCGACAACCTGTTCAGCCGCATCGTGCAGCGCATCATCGAGCGCCTGCCCGAGGCGCGCCGACCCTCCTCCGAGTTGCAGGAGCTGGCCGAGTCGCGCGCCGACATCTACTACGGCAACTTCAGCGTGTTCCAGTCGCTGCCCGACGCCTGGGCGATCGACCAGGTGTTCCCGGTGATGCCGCTGCACCGCCTCGACGAGCGCCCCGACCGGCTGGCCCTGATCGCCGACCTGACCTGCGACAGCGACGGGCGCCTGGACCGCTTCTCTGACGAGGACGGCCAGCGGCGCACGCTCGACCTGCACGCGCTGCGCGAGGGCGAGGAATATCTGCTCGGCGTGTTCCTGGTCGGTGCCTATCAGGAGACCCTCGGCGACCTGCACAACCTGTTCGGCGACACCAACGTGGCCAACGTGCGGCTCAAGGGCGGCAGCTTCGAGGTGGTCGACGAGGTGGCGGGCGACAGCATCGCCGACGTGCTCTCCTACGTGGAGTACGAGCCGCAGTGGGTCGGCGAGCAGATCCGTCGCATGGCCGAGCGCGCGGTGCGGGCCGGCACGCTCAGCGTGTCCGACCGGCAGGACCTGGTGAAGACCTGCGCGGACAGCCTGTCCGGGTACACGTATTTCGAGCGCTGACCCGGAGCGCTGACTCGAGGCGTCGTCTCGCGCGCGAGACGAACGCTCTATCATCGGCACTGCCCGGTTCCGGGCGCCAGGGAGAAGGGGACGGATGGCAAGAACGGTGATCGTGGGCGCCGGTGGCGTGGGCAGCGTGGTGGCGCACAAGTGCGCGATGAACATCGACGACTTCGGCAGCGTGCTGCTGGCCAGTCGCACGGTGTCGAAATGCGATGCCATCGCCGCCGAGGTGCTCGAGCGCACCGGCGTGACCATCCGCACCCAGGCGCTGGACGCGGACGATGTGAAGGCAACCGTTGCGCTGTTGCAGATCGAGGGGGCGGAGCTCTTGATCAACGTAGCCCTGCCCTACCAGGACCTGCACCTGATGGATGCCTGCCTGGCAGCCGGCGTGCACTACATGGATACCGCCAACTACGAGCCGCCGGACGAGGCGAAGTTCGAGTATCACTGGCAGTGGGCCTACGAGGAGCGCTTCAAGGAGGCCGGCCTGATGGCGCTGCTGGGCTGCGGGTTCGACCCGGGCGTGACCAGCATCTTCACCGCGTATGCGAAGAAGCACCGTGTCGACACCATCGACACGCTGGACATCATCGACTGCAACGCGGGGGACCACGGCCAGGCGTTCGCCACCAACTTCAACCCCGAGATCAACATCCGCGAGGTCACCGCCAAGGGGCGCTACTGGCAGGACGGTGCCTGGGTGGAGACCGATCCGCTATCGGTGAAGCGCGATTTCGACTTCCCCGACGGCATCGGCGAGAAGGCGATCTACCTGATGTACCACGAGGAGCTGGAATCCTTGACCACCCACTTCCCGGAGATCAGGCGTGCGCGCTTCTGGATGACGTTCTCCGACAATTATCTGAAGCACCTGGAGGTGCTGGGCAACGTCGGCATGACGCGCATCGACCCGGTGGAATTCAACGGCCAGCAGATCGTGCCGTTGCAGTTCCTGAAGGCGCTGCTGCCCGACCCCGGCTCGCTCGGGCCGCTGACCGAGGGCCGGACCTGCATCGGCAACGTGATCACCGGCACCAAGGATGACAAGCCCGTCACCTACTACCTGTACAACCTGTGCGACCATGCCGAGTGCTACCGCGAGGTCGGCAGCCAGGCGGTGTCCTACACCACCGGCGTGCCGGCCATGATCGGCGCCAAGCTGATCCTGAACGGCACCTGGCGCGAGGCGGGCGTGAGGAACGTCGAGCAGATGGACCCGGACCCGTTCATGGCTGAGCTGAACGTGCACGGGCTGCCGTGGATCGAGTCGTTTCCGGAGACGAGCGGGCTGGGGGATTGAATCGCGCGGAGGCGGGAGGGTAGCGGTGTGAACACGCCTGTCGAGAAGTCGGGCGATGCATCGCTCGGCACGCCGGTACCACTTGGCGCATACGCGCTCGACGGGTTCGCACGCTTCGACGCCACGCGCGTGCCCTCGCCCTGCTTCGTGGTCGATGCGGCGGCGATCCGCGCCAACCTGTCGGTGCTGGCCCATGTGCGCCGCGAGAGCGGGGCGAAGGTGCTGTCGGCGCTGAAGGCGTTCTCGATGTGGCGGTTGGCCCCGCTGGTGGCGGAGCACCTGGATGGCACTTGCGCCAGCGGCCTGCACGAGGCGCAGCTCGGGCACGAGCACTACCCGGGCGAGGTGCACGTGTTCTCGGCCGCCTTCAGCGAGGCGGATCTGATCCGTGTGCTGGAGATGGCCGATCACGTGGTGTTCAACTCGTTCGGGCAGTGGCGGCGCTTTCGCGAGCTGTGCCTGGCCGCACGCGAGCGGCGTGGGCAGCTGGTGTTCGGACTGCGCATCAATCCCGAGCACTCCGAGGGCACCACGCCGATCTACGATCCGTGCGCGCCGGGTTCGCGACTGGGCATCACCAGTGCGACGTTCGAACGCGAGGCGGCGACATCCCTGCCCGACGGCACCGACGTGCTGGACGGCATCAGCGGGCTGCACCTGCACACGTTGTGCGAGCAGGGGTTGCCGCCGTTGCAGCGCACGCTGGCGACGGTGGAGCAGCGTTTCGGAAGATGGCTGCCACGCATGGACTGGCTGAACCTGGGCGGCGGGCACCACATCACGGCGCCGGGCTACGACGTGCCTGGACTGATCGCGCTGCTGCGCGAGGCGGCCGCCCGGCACGGCGTGCAGATGTATCTGGAACCCGGCGAGGCGGTGGCGATCCATTCGGGCGCGCTGGTGTGCGAGGTGCTGGACATCGGCGAGCCGGGTACCGACGGCGCGGCCGGTGACGGTACGAGCTACCGGCAGGCGATCCTCGACACCAGTGCCACCTGCCACATGCCGGACACGCTGGAGATGCCGTATCGGGCCGAGCTGCTCGGTGCGTTCGACCCGGCAGTGCGACCCGGTGAGGGGCATGTCTACCGGCTGGGCGGGATGACGTGCCTGGCGGGGGACGTGATCGGGGACTACGCGTTCGATGCACCGCTGACGATCGGGCAGCGACTGGTGTTCGACGACATGGCGCACTACACGATGGTGAAGACGACGACGTTCAACGGGATCGGGCTGCCGGGGATCGCGTTGTGGGATTCGCGAGACGACTCGCTGGAGGTGGTGCGGGAGTTCGGGTATGAAGATTTCCTGGGGCGGTTGAGCTGAATGACGGCCGCTCGGGACGTTCGCAGTCGTTCATGCCCCTGGCGGCGTGCATCGACGGAGCACGGAACACTTCGCACGATCGCGCACGGGACCGACGTCCTCGTACCGGACAGGGTGCCAGCGGCGGGCATGCCTCCAGCGAGGCGATCGGATCGACTCGCGTCAGGAAGACACCGCCTGTCAAGAACGGCTCCGATCGATCGTGTCGATCGGCCTCAGCTGCCGCGTTGCTGAAGATCGCGACACTCGATGACCATTCGCTTGTCCGCGCCCGAGAGAAAACCGGCAGCCTTGTCCTTTTGATCCAGGATCTCGTACCCGCGCCCATCGCAAAGCATGCTGGCCTTCTGGTAGCAATGACCCATGCTGCCCGCACTGCAGTTGACCGCATGGCCCAGCTTTCCGTTCTGCGTGGAAATGGGCACACTCGATACACAGCCAGCGGCAGCGAGCACCGCGACGATCGATAGACCGACTTTGATCATGGGTCACTCCGGATCAAATCGCTTGTATCGTCAGGTTCGACGAGTGCTTGAATCGGATCGTGAACCGTCCCGGGAGCGTACGGGCAACTCCGGATTCCGCTGGCAGGCGTTGTCGTGAGGGACAGCGCACACGTCGGGACTGCCCGGCCCGTCACCCCGTACCCGATCCGAATTTTCGTCCGTTCGATGCCTTGATCGAGAAGATCGCCGCCATCAGCGCCAGCCCGGCCAGGCCTGCCGCACCCGCCGGAAGTATCGAGATGTCGTTGCCGGCCAGGAGTCGGCCGCCCAGCACGGCGCCGATCGCCACCCCCAGGTGCATGGCGGTCGTGTTCGCACCGACGACGATGTTTCTCGGACTTCCTTCGAGACCGATCAGATAGCTCTGCACGGTGGGGGAGATCGACCAGCTTGCAGCGGCCCAGAGCGACAGGCTGCAGAGGAACGCGACACTGCTCTGCGACGATGCCAGATGGATCGTCGCGACGATGTACAGGGTCGGGATGGCGATCAGTGCGACCCTGCGCCCCGCCAGGTCGGAGAACGTGCCCGCCAGGAGGCCTCCGATGACGCCCGACAGGCCGAAGACGGTGTAGAGGAGGACCTCCCGTTCCGGCCCGTCGAACCCCTTGCCGGCAGCGTAGGAGGTCAGATAGGTGAACAGGACGAAGTGCCCCGCCACGAACAGGACGGAGACGAGCTGACCGAGGGCTTGCCCGGCGTCTTGCAGATGGGCGAGGAACAGGTACCGAAAATTTCCTTCCCGCTCGGCAGGCTCGACATCGGGCAACCCGATCGCCACGACCAGACACCGACGGGTACGCCGAGAAAGAGCGACCCGCTGATGCCCAGGTAGACGACGCCGATCGCTCGCGCCCGGTAGCGCTCCTGCACCAGGTTCACGACGCAGATGACCGCGCACACGGAGATCTGGGCGCAGGCCATCGCGGTGACGACCCGGAAGCTGGCGATGGACAACAGCCCGGCATCGGGCAGCAGCACGGGCAGGTTGCCGAGGACGAACACCGCCAGCGAGCCGATCAGCGCGCGTCGGGTGTTCACGTGAAACGCCACCACGGCCGCGAAGGGCGCGTACAGGGCGTACGTCAACGAGAAGACGGACACCAGGGTACTGGCACGGGCTTCGCTCACCGACAGGCCTCGGGCGACATCGGGCAGCACGCCGATGAAGATGTTCTCGGCCAGTCCCGTCAGGAAGACCGCCGAGGTCAGGATCGACACGCTCGTCACCACCCGTGTCATGCGTACCCCGACACCACGCTCGAGCGGCTCACCGCACGGCGGTCGCCAACCGCACCGCCATCGCCACGAAGATCAGCGCCGCCACCCGGTTCATCCACACCTGCGCCCGCGGCGTGCGGCGCAACCAGCCGCCGAGCAGCCCCCCTCCCAGCGCGATGCCCGAGAACACGCACAGCGCCGAGACGCTGAACAGCAGCCCGCACAGCAGCACCTGCGCGGTAACCGAACCGCGGGCCGGATCCGCGAACTGCGGCAGGAAGGCGAGAAAGAAGATCGCCACCTTCGGGTTGGTGACGTTCATGACGATGCCGCGCAGGTACAGCGCGCGGTCGGCAAGCACAGGCGTCGCCTCGTCGGGCACCCGTTCGGCGCCGGCTCGCCAGGCGCCCCATGCCAGGTACAGCAGGTAGGCCGCACCGACGACCTTCAGCAGCGTGAACGCCAGCACCGAGGCCTGGAACACCGCCGCCACGCCGAGCGCGACCGCCGCGGTGTGCACCGCCAGGCCGCTGCACAGCCCCAGCGTCACCAGCAGGCCGGCACGCCGGCCGTGCAGCGCGGACTGGGTCAGCACGAACAGGTTGTCCGGACCCGGTGCCAGCGCCAGGGCGATGGAGGCGGCGATGAACAGCAGGGCGTCGGCGAGCGGCATCACCCCACCTGCGCGAACGCGCGTACCGGAAACGTCCCCATGCCGCGCACCTTGACCGGCACGGCGTAGAAGCGGAAACCCGACGTCGGCACCGACGCAAGATTCGTCATGTGCTCCACGATCAGCACCTCGCCGCCCAGCAGCACGCTGTGCACCGGACGCTCGCCGCCGCGCACGTCGTCGATGTTGTAGGTATCGATACCGACCAGCTTCGCGCCCGCATCACGCAAGCGCACCGCGGCCGCCTCGGTCAGGAACGGGTGATTCTCGTAGTAGGCCTCGGTGTTCCAGTGACGCGACCAGTCGGTCTGGATCAGTACCGCGCGCCCGGCCACCTCGATGCCCTCGAACGCATCCGCATCGATCACGTCCCGCTCCGAGCCGATGTGCACCTTCACGCCCTCCAGGTGGGCGACGCTGTCCAGCTCGAGTTCGGACAGGTCGCGGCCGTCCTCGTAGCGGTGCCACGGGGAGTCGAGGTAGGTGCCGGTGTTGGAACACAGCTCGATGGTGCCGATCTGGAACGTGGTGCCGTCGGCGTAGACCTGCTTCGACGCCTCGCGGCTGATGAAGTCGCAGATCAGCGGCGGCGGCAGGCCCTTGTAGGTGACCAGGCCGTCGTGGATGGTGTGGCTGAGGTCGATCAGGTTCATCCGGTTTGCTCTCCATCCTGAACCACATTCGATGCGAGTCTCTGCGGGTCACGCTTCACCATGGAACCGCAACCTCCGGATACGAACCGGTCTCGGCGTTCGACAGCGCTTCATCGAACCGGCTGATCGCTTTCCGAACGCGAGGCCAACTTGTTGCGGGCGACACGACAATCGCGATTCTGCGAGTCGCAAGGCTCTGCTGATACCTGAGATTCGAATCAGTTGTCAGCAGCACGTCGAAACCGGCGGCCTCTGCAGCCGATAGCAGCTCTCCGTTCTCCAAGGTCGACCAGCCGCGTTCGCCAGCCGTCTCCACGGTGCAATCCGAAAGGTGCTTGCGCAACTGCGCCAGCGTTCCTTGGTCGAACAGGATACGCATGCGTCGATCAGGCAGCCGCGCTGCGCGACGCGTGCGCCAGTACGTCCTGCACTTGCTCGGCCGTCACGTCGGGAAACCATTCGACGAAGTCTTCCACCGATGCGCCGTCCTTCAGATTCTCGAACAGTGCCGCCAAGGGGACGCGCGCCCCCGCGAAAACCCACGCGCCGCTGACGCGTTTCGCATGTTGTTCTACGGCGGCACAAGACGACCAATTGATTGCTGAACTCACTTTTCCACCTCCACGGCCATAGATAGTCTCTCCAAAGCGCCTACTCGGCGTACCGCTTGTCGTCGGCCCAGCGCGCCATGTCCCCGGTGACCCCCGCCTGCACCGAACGCTCCAGGTAGGTCGACAGCACCACCTGCCTGCGCGTCCCGCGCACCCCGGGCACGTCGTAGAACCTGGCCAACAACCCTTCCAGAGCAGCACTGTCGGCCACTCGAACCTTCAGCAGCAGGCAGGTGTCGCCGGCGACGGTGTGCAGCTCCTCGATCTCGGGCAGCATCAGCAGGGCCTGCAGTTCGCGCCTGGCGCCCCAGCCGTCGGTATCCACGTGCACGAACGCCAGCAACGTGCGCCCGATCGCGGCTCCCTCCAGCCGCGCCTGGATCGCGCGCACGGTACCGTCGGCCTTCATGCGCCGCACACGCTGGTGAACGGCGGGGGCGACCAGCTGAACGCCGTCTGTTTCTTCGGTTTGACGCAGGCGTTGCAATCGATTGACAGGAGTTCGTCGATAGACTGCCACGCCGTACCGTGTCAGGCCCTGCGCCACACCGCCGAATTCCGTACTGCTGCTGACCTGCGCCGTGGGCATCGTCGGTTCCAACTCGCTGGTGCTAGGCCCGATCGCCGTCGCGGTGGCCGCCACGTTCGAGCACGCAAGTGCCGCCGACGTGATGGTCGCGGGCGCGGTGTACGGCATCTTCACCGCCCTCAGCGCGGGGTATAGGAAGGACAAAGGGCCTTCTGTCCCGGAATCGATGCTCCGTCGTGGCGGTGTTCACGGCGTCGAGCGAAAAATGGGAGGAGGTGGAGCACGCCGCGGGGCCGAGGTGTCGCGGCGCAGGGGTCGAGGGGGGAGCCGACAGTGGGGCGAACCCACCCGAGGGGCGCAGCGCCCTGCTCGCCCCGGCGCAGCCGCACCCGGAGGGCGTGAACACCCAAAGGGCGTAAACACCCAAAGGGCGTAAAGGCGCGGGGCGGGGCCGAGGACGGCGGCTCGGCGCCGTCCTCGGGGCTTCGGGGGTGGGCCTTGGGCTCGGCCTCAGCGGCGCGCGCCGGGTGCGAGCGCGTCAGCCGAGAGGCGAGGTGGGCGGCGGCGCGTTTACGCCCTTCGGGTGTTCATGCCCTTCGGGTGCGACAGCACGGCCCACGCGCTTCGGCCGCGGGGAGCGGAGAACCGCTCGTACCCTGCAAGGGCATGAATGCGCTGCCGGTGCGCGAGGATCTTCTCGATCACTGCTCGATCCTCGACGGCGAGCAGTCCCGCGATCGCGCACAGACCCGACGCGCCCCGCCCAGGATCGTCCCTTGCTTCCCGCTCACCGCCCCATCCCGGCGTTCGCCGTTTCCTGCCGCACGCGAGCGTGCGGCGACTGTTGTCTCGCGACCCCAAGAGTGAGGGAAAGTCGCGGTTCGTCGTGTCCACTGGTTCGCGGACGAGCCGGTAATCCTTCGGGACACGTGCCGCTCATTGAACCCAGACGTACCCCGGGTCGGCGTTGCCGGGCGCCGGCGCGCCGTCCGGATCGTTGCTCGGGCGTGCGACGATGATGCGCGCGTCGTCGTTCGACTCGGCCACGGAGGCAGGGAGGGGATAGCTGCCGCCGTCGGCACGGACCACGTATGTCACGTTCTCCGGTAGCCCTTGTCCGGAGGCTGGGGCGTCGGGAAGCGGCGTGAGGATAGGGCGGAATCTCGGGTTCTGGAAGATCAGGAACTGTCCGTCGGGAGACCAGTGAATGCCGACCGCATCGAGCCCCGTTGCACCGCCGCCCGAGGCGACGGGTTCGTGGATGGCGTTGTTGGACAGATCCAGCACGATCGGAATTCGATTGTTGGAGTCGTCGGAGCTCAGGCGTACGAGCATGGCGACACGTGTGCCGCTCGGGTCGACGACGAGGTTTCGGATTCGGCCGGAGTACCGCTCGGGTAGCGTGATGGTCGTCGCACCCTTCGCGGCGTAGGGCTCGGTACGCACCAGCCGGATGATGCCGTCGAACGGATCCCCGTCGATGTCGTTCTCGATGAGGATGCTGCCGTCGGGCAACCAGTCGTAGGGTGAGAGCAGTCGCCGTTCGTATCGGCCACTCGAGACGAGATCGCCCGCGCTGTTCCGGATCTCGAGAAACTCGCCTTCGCGATGGGTGAACGCCACGAAGCGCCCGTCCCGCGAGCGCTTCGCCAGGCTTGTTCCAGGCACTACGATATCGGGCTCGCTCACCGAGAAGGCCGATTCGAGCACACCGTTCGCGCCCCACAAGCCGATGCAGCGGACTCCGATTTCCCCTTGGCACTGGTACTGCGTCTCGACGAACCGGCCCGGCTCGGAGTGGTCGGCCGAGAAGAAGCGGACGGTATCGTCGTTGTCGATCGACCGGATCGAGGACGCCACGTCGGCGCCTTCGAGTACGGAGTAGCGAGCGGTCTCGAAGTCGAACGAGAGCAGGGCGTTTCGATGCGGAAAGTCACCACTCGTGATGAGGCGGCCTGTCAGCGATCCGTTGGCCGAGCTGCCCGCATCCTGTGTCTGGCGTGGCGGGGGCGTCACCCCGTCGTTCACCCCCTCGGTCATCGTGGGGGGGCGGGGTTCCGTCTGCTCGATACCCGTGCTCGGCTCGTCCTCGCTGCACGCGACGACGATCGGCAGCAGCGAGGCGACCGTGGCCAGGCGCGCGAATCGAAGCGCGAGACGTGTCATCGTCAGGATCGGCATGTGCGCGGGATCGGCATGTCTCGGAAGGACGTCGAAAAGCTTAGCCGATTTGCCTGCACCGTCCCGTGGGGATCGTCGGAATGCCGCCTCGAGCCCGCGCATTCCGACACCGGCGGAGAAAGGTCCGGTCGCACTCGAACTGCCTCGAAACCGTACCGGACCTCTTCCCCGTCGCGGTCGGCGCGATCGGCGTCGCTCGCGCACCCGAGCGAGCGGCGCCAGCGAGACCGCGTTGAGTCTTCCTGCTTGCGAATGATCGCTGCCATCGCTTCGCCCAGGGTCTTGAGCGAAGTGGCCGTCATGTTGCTCACGGTGTTGAACATCTGGATCGAGGCCTGGTAAGTGGCCTGTGCGTCTAGGAAGGCGGCTCGACCGGCGTCGGTGCCCTTGCCCTTCTCCTGTGAGGCTGCGCCACTCGCCGTCAGGTCGTCAACGTCTCGTTCGCGTCCAGCGCCTCCTTCAGGAAGAAGTCCTGGATCTTCGCCTGCCCCTTGGGGAGTTGCAGCAACCAGTTGCCGCCGCCACCACCACCGAGCGAGGAACCGCCACCCTCGCCAGCGCCGCCGGCCCCTTCGCCGCCGGTTGCGCCTTCGCCCGGACCGGCTTCCCCGGCGCCGGCTGCGCCTTCGGCCCCGGCCGCCGCGCCGTTCCCGGCAGGTTTGCCTGCGCTGGAGCCGCCCGTGATCTCTTCGTCCTGCTCCTGTTGCTGCAGCTCGTCGCGTGAGCGCACCGTGGAAGCGTAGAGGTTGATTTCCTCGCCCCCACCACCGGAAGTCGGGGAATCGGTGGCGATGGTTTCGTTCGCCGCCCCGTGAGTCACGGTCGCCGGGCCGTCGTCGTGGTACTTGACGTCATGACCCCTGCCGCCGCTGAGGCTGTCGCTGCCTTCGCCGCCGTACAGGGTGTCGGTGCCCGATCCGCCGTTGATCACGTCCCGGCCACCGCCACCGCCACCGCCACCGCCACCGCACAAGCTGTCGTTACCCGCGCCGCCGTCGATGCGGTCGCGTCCACCGCCGCCGAAGACCTCGTCGTTGCCACCGTTCGTGTCGACCACGTCGTTGCCGGAGCCGGCGTGAACGACTTCGGCACCGTCGCCTCCGGTCACGTTGTCGTTGCCTCTGCCCGCATGGATGGTCAGGCCGCCACGTCCTTCGCTCTCACCGGGAACCGCTGGCGGTACGCAATGTTTTCAGGTCAGATACGATCCGCTGTCCAGGTCACGTGCTGGCGCATGCGGCGCTTATGCACTGCGCATGTGATCAAACAACTCGATGATCGCAACCGCGAAACAAAGGGCTACGGCAAGCAGCCCCGCTTCCGCAAGGGAGGTCAGCAACAGTACCTCCAAGGTGCGTAGCGGAATCTCGTGACTCAAGCGGAGCTCGTCCCACAAGCCGTCGACGACCATCGACGTTCCGAGACCAACCGCGCATGTCAACAAGAGCGGCCAGACGAGCGTGCGCCAGGTTGGGCGCTGAGCGGCAAACGAAGCGCCGTCCAACCGTTTGCGACGTCTTACGAAGTAGCCAGTCAATACCGCGAAGGGGATGCAGAAAAACACAACCGACAGCGCGGCCTTGACGATACTGAAGTCGAATGTCATCGCGCAAGCCTTCCTGTCCTGGTTTCCGTGCGTGTGGGATGCGTCCCTGGTCTTGTTGGAGCAGTGGCTCTCCACAAGAAACGCGCCTGCGCCCGACGAGGTGCATCCATTCTCGAGCTGAACACGGGCGCGGCGGCGCCACCCATCGTCGTTCTGTTTCACGAGATGGCACACGCCTACAACATGGTCACCGGCACGGGAATCGCGGGAATCTACAGCGGTATCGATCCGAGGAACAATGGGGGAACGGTCAACAGCTTCGAGCGACAGGCGGCAGGGCTGCCGGTCGACCACGACAACGACCCCGGCACGGCGGAACAACTGATCGACGAGGGGACCCACCCGTTCGCGTTGACCGAGAACGGCCTGAGAACCGAGCTCGGATTGACGCCGAGGCCGTTCTACTAGACACCGGTCGTACAGCTGATCGGCACGCCTTGTCATCCGTTCCGCATCGGCCGAAACTGTACCGAGCTAACTCTGCACGCGATCGTCCCACGGAACCGCATTTTCATGAGAAGAAGCCCCGTCGACCGCCACGCCGTCCTGATCACCGCCTGCCTGTTCGTGAGCGCCTGTCAATCGAGCTCGCCGTCAGGCACCGATATGCCCGATTCATCAAACGATTCGCCGAGTGCCCTCGAGGACGATGCGTCGGCAGACCCCTCCACCGATTCGACACCGGACACGCGAGACCCGATGCAAGACGACGTGGACTACACCGGGTCCTGGATGACCGGCTGCATGACGATCAACCCCACGCAGTCGGACACTGTTCGATTGAGCCTGGACGACGGGGAATACCGGCTGGAGCGGTACGTCTACGATGGCCAGGGGTGCGGCGCCGAGGAGGACAGCATCTTCCCGCAGATCGAGACGGGCAGCTACGAGATCGTGGGCCCGGCCGAGGTGCCGTCGGGCGTGCTCGCTCATGAGGTCCGGCTGACCGCGCGGGAGAGAACGTGGGACGGCGAGGCCATCGACATCAGCGACGAGCAGCCCTTCCTCGATCTCCTGCACCGCGCCGGGGACGTGTTGTATCGTGCCAGGCCCAACCGGGTCGGTGTGGCCGGGGTGCAGTTTTCCGAGGAGCTCGATTTCTCGGTCGAATATTTCCTGCAGCAGAGCGACTGAGTCGAGCCATCGCCGCTTGCGCGCTGAGCGACGAGACGCCGCCTCGCGTCCTCCGCAACGGGGGCCGAATGCCATGCGGATCACTGTTCTCCATCGAGTTTTCTGACACTCTCCAGCCAAGGCCCTCGGTCGCCGAAGGATGATAGTCGGCTGATTTATCGACCCGCGTGGGGTATAGGAAGGATATAGGGCCTTCTGTCCCGGAATCGATGCTCCGTCGTGGCGGTTTTCACGGCGTCCAGCGCAAATGGGAGGGGGGTGGAGCACGCCGCGGGGCCGAGGTGTCGCGGCGCAGGAGTCGATGGGGAGCGACAGTGGGGCGAATCCACCCGAGGGGCGCAGCGCCCTGCTCGCCCCGGCGCAGCCGCACCCGGAGCGCGTGAACACCCAAAGGGCGTAACCACGAGCCGGCAGGAGGCCGGACTCGGGCGCGTGCGGGCCCACGTACGCGCGCCACCGTCCCGAACGGACGCTGCTCTACCGGCTCGTCGAGCAGCATTATCCCGCCTTCGTGGCACGCCTTGCCGCCGAAGGCAGGCTCTTTCTCGACGGCGTCTACGTCGAGCGTTCCGACGGCACGGTGCGCTTTCACCGCACCGGTGCGCCGACGAGCGCCGAGCTCGACAAGCTGACCTGCGACCTAGCGCGCCGCATCGGACGCCTGCTCGAGCGTCGTGGCCTGCTGGAGCGCGATGCCGAGAACGCCTGGCTCACCGACGACGACGGTACCGAGCCGGCTCCGATCGACGCGCTTCGCGCCGCCTCGATCACCTACCGCGTCGCGATCGGCCCGCACCGGGGCGAGAAGGCGTTCACGTTGCAGACGCTGCCGCCCGTGCCGGACGAACCGCTCGACGACTCGTCCGGCCACGTCGGCAGGTTCTCGCTGCACGCCGGCGTCGCCACCGGCGCGAACGAGCGCGCGAAGCTCGAGCGGCTGTGCCGCTACATCAGCCGCCCCGCGCTGTCCGAAAGGCGCCTGTCGCTCACCGCCGATGGTCGCGTGCGCTACCGGTTCAAGACGCCTTGGCGCAACGGCACCACCGATGTCGTGCTCGACCCACTCGATTTCCTCGCCCGCCTGGCCGCGCTCGTGCCGAGTCCGCGCGTGAACCTCACCCGCTTCCACGGCGTGTTCGCCCCCTGCGTATTCCGGCGAAGCTGATCAGCCATTCTGGCCGATGGTGATCACCCATGCGCCCCTAACGCGCGAGGGGTG